>ERZ860668.1575-NODE-1575-length-13947-cov-6.880363_pt1 | contig 13947 bp, 10 predicted proteins | sample MGYA00510062_ERZ860668 | MGnify/ENA primary metagenome ERZ860668 (study PRJEB30046, sample SAMN00715258) | human gut metagenome | study: EMG produced TPA metagenomics assembly of the A metagenome-wide association study of gut microbiota in type 2...
ACGGGCGAAACAAATTTCAATTCAGGATGATTCTTGTCGATAAACAAGGGTCCCCCGGCCATCACATATTCCTGCTCTTTGACCACCACTTTCGGAGTGATGCCTGTATAGTCATCGGGAACCAGCGAATAGAATCCCGGTTCCTTAACAGACACAAGTTCCTGGGCAGCAGCGCCTTTCAGGTTGATGTCAAGGCCTTTACGTAACTTAATTACATTTGCCATGCGTTTATTTAAAATAATGGTTTCATTAATTTGCCGCAAAAGTAGCAAAAAAGAACGTGAATAAAGAGTAAAAAAGAAAGGAATTACGGAGAAATTTCCGTAATTCCTTTCGTTAACGAACACGAGAAGAGTGAATAGCGATTAGGACGGAGAGATCGCTAATCACTAACCACTAATCTTTTTCTTCTGCGAACATCGGGTCCCATGCCGGCAGGCGGACAGGTTTTTGTTTGAAAAGTTCCATTATTTGAGCGGGGACATATTTGGTTTCCACTACCAGACGGAACATATATTCGTCGAACCAGTTGTCCGTCATGATGAGGTGGCCTTTATAGCCGCTGTCGGCGCCCCAACTATTCTCAACCATCCATTTGACCGGCTTCCCGTCTTTATCCAAATCCACAGCCATCAGCGTCATGGCATGCGAGGAGCCGCTGGAGAAGGTCTGAATGCGTTGCTTCTTATCCATTCCGAAGGTGGTTCCCATGAGTGATTCGTAGTCATAATTTTTCACATCAAGCAGGCCGCGTTCCGAGTTCAGGAACTTACCCACATCGCAGGAGAAATACATCATGGTGCTGTCTTTCAGAGAAGCAATGGCCATTTGCTTGATGTCCTCTACGGGCAGGTTGACGTAAGTCCAGTTCTTGCCGTCGTAGCGGTGGCGGTCGTAGTCAATCTCATAGCATTTGTAATACTCGCGGCTGGGATCGTTCATCAGCATCACGTAGTTGGTGAGCAGTTGTTTGTCACCATACTTCTCAAGGAAAGACATCGGGGTGTGATGTTCCGTCTCCACCGGGTTGCCTTGTGCGTCGGTGCGCACGTAGTCGAACTCCGTAGGCGGAACGCCCAAGTTCAGCACCAGCATGCGGTAGACAGTGCCGAGCATGGCGGTTTTCTCCTTCTCCAGGGCGGCAGGCTTGGCGCCTTTGGCAGCGAGGTCGCGGAGCCGGAGGGCGTATTCCTTCAGCTTCAGAGAAATGAGATTGGCCATACGGGCGGTGTTCTCGCTACTGTTGGTCTCCGGCATGGCACACTTGGGCACAAGGCCGTATTTGGAAACGATATCCGCCACTCCGGTGAATGTGCCTCCGTCACTCAACGGATGTTTCAGCAGCCACTCCACTGTTTTGTCGTCCAACGGCTTTTCCGCAGTGTCGATGATGCCTTGCAGGAAAAGGTTGGACTTCTCCAGCTGGTCCCAAAAGAAAGGATATATCTCCGAGAACTCGAAAGACCGGAAACCATAGCGTGCAAGGGCTTTGGCACGCATCACGTTCAGCCCTGTGAAGAGCCAGCAACGCCCTGAGGACTTCTGGTCGGTGATGCCTTTGGAGTCCACCTTAATGGAGAAATGGGTATCCATGCCCTGCATGTTCTCCTGATTGAGCGCCAACTTGCGGATGTCGTTGTTGCCAATGGCATTGCGCAGCGCCTTGTCGGACGCCGTCCCTTGATAGCTTTGCTGGATTTGACTGAGCATGGCAGAAGTGATTCCGCCTTGGCCGTCCTGTGCCTGCACCGAAAGCAGTGCGGTGCCGAAAACAATTACAGATAAAAAACGTTTATTCATGTCAAGATGTATATATGTATGTATTATGTATGTTGATATAAGAAACAAATTCATCCCACGAGCCCCCAAAAATCATCTCGTGAGATGATCCGTCTCATCCCGCAAGGCAAACAAATTCATCTTACGGAACGGATTTTTCCGTACCACGAGACCGATGAAAAGGCAAATGTAATGTCTTTTTTGATAATTTTAGCGCCCTCTTTAGATTTATTATCTATTCTTCTAAAAACCGATTCAAATAAAATAGTTTTCTTTGCAGCCACATTCGTACGATATGAAAAGATATATACTGGGTATATTTACTATTATACTGACAACTGTAAGTGTTTCAGCACAAGAACAGTCCCCTACGGTTACCAACGACACAACTCCTGCACTGAGCAAAAAGGAACTGCGCAAACAAAGGGTGGCTCGCAGAAATTTCCATTACAACATATTGGGTGGCCCAAGCTATACACCCGACTTCGGTGCGCTGATAGGCGGAAGCGCCCTGATGACCTTCCGTATGAATCCCGGCGACACCACACAACTGCGTTCGGTGCTGCCGATGTCCATAGCCTATATGTTCAAGGGCGGCGTCAACCTGATGGTGAAACCGCAACTCTTCTTTAAAGGCGACCGCTTCCGCATCTTCGGAAAATTCGTCTACAAGAACACTGAGGACAACTTCTACGGCATAGGCTACAATACGAACAAGAATTACATCCGTAGCGACAGCACCAGCAAATATCGTTACAGCGGCATACAAATCAATCCCTGGTTTCTGTTCCGTTTGGGCGAAAGCAACGTGTTTGCCGGCCCCCAAGTGGACATCAACTACGACAAAATCACCGATCCCGCCAAACATCTCATAGAAGAACCAGACTACGTGGCAGCCGGCGGTACGGCAAGCGGTTACAAGAACTTCAACTCCGGCCTGGGCTTCCTCCTCACCTACGACAGCCGCGACATCCCCGCCAACGCTTACAAAGGCGTCTACCTTGACTTCCGGGGTATGATGTACAGCAAGGCGTTTGGCAGCGACAACAACTTCTACCGACTGGAAATGGACTACCGCCAGTACAAGTCCGTAGGCCGCCGCAAGGTGCTCGCCTGGACAGCGCAAAGCAAAAACGTGTTCGGCAACGTCCCCCTCACCCAATATTCACTGACCGGCACTCCCTTCGACCTGCGCGGCTACTACATGGGACAATATCGTGACAAATCCTCTCATGTCATCATGGCCGAATACCGCCAGATGATAAATACCGACCGGAGCAACTGGATGAAGCGCATGCTGCACCACATCGGCTTCGTGGCATGGACCGGATGCGGCTTCATGGGCCCCACCATGGGCAAGATTGAAGGTGTGCTGCCCAACTATGGCGTAGGCCTGCGCATCGAAGTGCAGCCCCGTATGAACGTGCGTCTGGATTTGGGTAAAAACACAGTAAACAACCAAACATTGTTCTACTTCAACATGACCGAGGCTTTTTAAGAAAAAGGATTCGGTTGTGATTGACATTGACAATTCTGTAATTAACATTGACAATTGGGTGATTGACATTGACAATTGGATGATTAACATTGACAATTGGGTGATTGACATTGGCAATTTGATGATTGATGATTAACCGCTCACCATAAATCAACAATATATTCCTCCTTTCCCTTGCAGCACTAAAAGATTATACATATCTTTGGACGTTAATCTCAAATTACTGAAAGATAATTATTTATATTCTAATACTGATGGGGGCTCTCGAAATCATCTTTTGGATCGGCTTATTCATTGTGTTCTATACATATATAGGTTATGGAATGATCCTCTATGCCCTTGTCAAACTGAAGGAATGTTTTCGCAAAACAGCCGCCACACCCCCACCGGCAGATGACTCCCTCCCCGACCTGACGCTGTTCATCGCCGCCTACAACGAAGAAGACGTCGTAGATGAGAAAATGCGCAACTGCCTTGCTCTGGACTATCCTGCCGACAAACTGCATATACTTTGGGTGACGGACGGCAGCAACGACCGTACCAACGAACGCCTTTCGCACTGGCCGCAAGTCACCGTACTCCACCAGCCCCAACGGCAGGGAAAAACCGCTGCGCTGAACCGGGGAATCCGCTTCGTAACCACACCGCTCGTTGTCTTCACCGATGCCAACACACACCTCAACCGCGAAGCATTGCGCGAAATAGTACATGCCTTTGCCACCCCCAAAGTGGGCTGCGTGGCAGGAGAAAAGCGCATCGCCGTACAGGCCAAAGACAACGCCGCATCCGGTGGCGAGGGCCTCTACTGGAAATACGAATCCGCTCTCAAGAAACTCGATGCCCGCCTCTACTCCGCAGTAGGAGCAGCCGGCGAGCTGTTCGCCATCCGCCGCGAACTGTTCGAGGAAATGCCTGCTGACACCTTGCTGGACGATTTCATCCTCTCCCTGCGCATCGTGATGCGCGGATACACCATCGCCTATTGTGCCGATGCCTATGCCACCGAAAGCGGTTCGGCAGACATGCACGAAGAGGAAAAACGGAAAGTGCGGATCGCTGCCGGCGGTTTACAGTCCGTCTGGCGCCTGCGCACACTGCTCAACCCGTTGCGCTACGGCACATTTTGTTTCCAATATATCTCCCACCGCGTACTACGGTGGTCGCTGACACCTGTTTTACTATTCTCATTACTTCCTCTGAACACAATTCTTATTTTTACGACAGACTCTCCTTTGTTCTATGCCGTCATCTGGCTCTTGCAAACATTGTTCTACCTCATGGCGAGCTGGGGATATTATTTGTCAAAGAAACGCATCAAAAATAAGATACTCTTTGTTCCCTACTATTTCCTTTTCATGAACATCAACGTTGTACGTGGCTTCAACTACCTGCGCAAACGCCGGGGACAGACCAATGGCGCATGGGAAAAGGCACAAAGAGCTTAACCGATAGAAAAATGAAAAACATCCTGAAAAAGGCAGAGAATGCCGAAAAGCTGTTGAACCTGACGTCAGACACCATGATCCTACTGGATCGGAACGGCGTTTGCGTGGACATCGCAGTGCACGACATCAACCTATGGTTTCTGACAGAAGACCAGTTGTTGGACAAGAACATACTCCAGCTGCTGCCACCCTCCACTTACCGGAAAATCTACCCGGAGTTCAAGAAAGTGCTTCTGCGAGGAGAAGTCTCCAGCCGGAACTATGAGCTTGCCACCGACAGCAAGACCTACTTCTTCAAGTGCATCATGCGCCCCTACGAAGATATGGTGCTCTGCCAATATCGCGACATCACAGAACGAAGCCAGCGCAAACTGGAGTTGGAAAAGAAGAATTACGAGCTGAACGAAATACAGAAAGTAGCGCTCATCGGAAGGTGGTGGTACGACTCCGGCAAGGAATGCATCTGCTACTCCGGATACTCCGACATCACGCTCGATGAGGAACAACAGACCGTCTCACTCGACAGCTACATAACACACATACTGCCCGAAGACAGGGAGATATTCTGCAAATGGCTCGACGAGAACCTGCAAGGAGACATGAAAGAAAGCGTGGAGTATCGCATCCACTTCCGGCAAAAAGTGTTCTATATCCGCCAAAAGACCTTCTCCTGCGAGAAACGACCCGGTGGACACACTGTCCTCGAAGGATACATACAGAACATCACCGATATCCAGCAGCGGCGCAATGACATCACCCTGCTGACGCATGCCATCAACAACGCCACCGAAGACATCTTTGCCGCCCACGAAGACGGAACCCTCATATTTGCCAACCGCTTCTTCAGGCAGCACCACAACATCGGACTGACAGATGATATCACCCAACTGAAAATCTATCAGGTGAACTCGCACGCACGCAACGAGGAAGAGTGGAACAGAATAAAAGCGTCCATACCCAAAGGAAGCCAACGCAAAGGGTTCATCTTCTACGACCCTCTGCCCCTCCACCCGGAAGTGCTGGCCATGGAAGGCAATGCCTTTTGGGTGACAAGCGACGAAGGCGAATACAGCCTGTGGGCGTTCGGAAAAGACATCACGCAGCGCATCAAGGACGAGCAACAGATCAAACGGTTCAGCCAAGTGATGGACAAGACCATTGAGAATCTTCCGGCAGGCATCGTCGTGAAAGACATCAAAAACAAATTCAAGTACTTATACCGTAATCGTGAATCGTACAACCGGAACATCCCCATGAAGGAAGCGTTGGGCAAAGACGACTTCGACTTCTACCCCTTTGACATCGCACAGAAAAAGAGAAAGCAGGACATGGAGATAGCCGAAACCGGCATCGAAAAGCATTGGATCACCGAGGAGTACGACCAAAACGGCAAATCCATCATCCTCGACAAACGGAAAATGCGCATCGAGAGCAAAGACTTCTCCCCTATCCTGCTGAGCATCGAATGGGACATCACCGAAATGGAACGGATGAAGCAGGAACTCCTCGTTGCCAAAGAAAAGGCAGAGGCTTCCGACCAATTGAAGTCCGCCTTCCTTGCCAACATGAGCCACGAAATACGCACCCCGCTCAATGCCATTGTAGGCTTTTCCAGAATCATTGCCGAAAGCACCGATGCCGAAGAACGGAAAAGCTTCTACGACATTGTGGAAGCCAACAACGAACGGCTGCTGCAACTAATCAACGAGATTCTCGACCTTTCCAAGATTGAAGCAGGCATAGTGGAGTTCACTATCACTCCCGTCCGCCTACATTCACTCTGCAGGGAAATATACGATGCGCTGAAGTTCCGCTGTCCGCAGGGGGTGAAACTCATCTACGAGCCTTCGGACGAAGAGATAACCATCGAAGGAGACAAGAACCGCATCTTCCAGGTGATATCCAACCTTATCGGAAATGCCTTTAAATTCACCACCCAGGGCAAAGTCAGCTATGGGTATCGCCGCAAAGGAGACGGGATAGAGTTCCACGTCAGCGACACCGGCATCGGCATCGAAGCCGGCAAGTTGGACAAGGTCTTTGAACGTTTCGTCAAGATGAATAGCTTCGCACAAGGCACAGGACTGGGATTGTCCATCTGCAAAACCATTATTGAACGGTTGGCACAATCTCTGCCAGCTCGGAAATGGGCAAAGGAACCACCTTCACCTTTACCCTGCCTGAGAAACAAGAAGAAACAGCAGACAAGCATGCCGACATACATAAATCGGGCGTCAACGCCCCAACCTATGCCCAAAAGGAAAACAATGCTTCCCTTTCCGGCGAAGAGCATCAAGGCTCCGAACAGCCCCATGAATCCTCAAAGCCCGGTCTTCCCACCATACTGGTGGCGGAAGATACAGACAGCAATTATATTCTCGTCAAGGCCATTTTGGGAAAGTCATACCATTTGGAACGTGCCAAGGACGGCATGGAGGCTGTAACAATATTTGAAGAGCTGCATCCCGACCTCATCCTGATGGATATGAAGATGCCCAACCTCGACGGTCTGGATGCTACGAAAATCATTCGTGAACTTTCGCCCAAAATACCCATTATCGCCCTCACCGCCTATGCCTACGAGTGTGACAGGCAAGCAGCCCTGAAGGCCGGATGCAATGAGTTCCTGACAAAGCCCTACAAGCAAGAGGAACTTAAAGAAGTGATAGAAAGACATTTGGAAGAGAAAGATGTGCAAAAGCAAAAATGAGTGCCGGGGAAAGCCGCAACTTGTAAAAGGTAAATATAAAAGGGCCGTATCCTCCCTCCCTTTCGGAGAGCAATGATACGGCCCTTTTCACTTATTCTTCTATTTACGCAAAGATATCGCTTCTTTGGATATATGCTATCACATCTCCTTTATTGACATTGGCGCCTTGCTGGGCACATATTTCCACAACACGACCGGTAAATCCGGTCATCACCTTTTCGTATTCTCCCCAAGGGGTGGAGAGATAACAGAACACCTCGTCATGCTGATACTTGCGTCCGATGAACGGTGCTGCCGACGGCCCTTCTACCGAAACCTCCCAAAGCACCTGTCCTTTGGACGGAGCTATGATAGGGTCTGCTTTGGCCCGTTTCAGTTTCTTTATTTCCTCTTCCGAATATCCGTTCTTCATCATAGATGCATCCTTGACACGTTCCAGTTCATCTTGGAAACGCTTCTTGGCAACACCCGACTTATAGTCACGATATTGCCGGTCGTGCATGGCCAGTTCAAAAAGCTCCTCATCGTCCTCGCCATATTCCCAGCCGTTCTCGTCCATTTCTTTACGGTAGTCGTCCAAAGCGTCCGGATAATTGGATTGCGGGTCGGTATCGACAAACTCGTAGCCTTTGGATTTGGCAAGTTCAATGATTTCAGGAGCCAGTTCGCCCGGCAAGCGGCCACTCTTGCCCAGAATCATGTCCCAGGTATGATTGTCGATCATTGTCCAGCGCTCTTCACCTTTCACCAGTTGCATCACGTTCATCAGCGCCACATTCTTGACGTACTGGCTGAACGGAGTTACCAAAGGCGGATACCCCAGTTTGGGCCATACATATTCCACTTCATCAAAGAGCATCACCAGCAGGTCGTCTATGCTGAGTTCGGGCTGGTTCTTACCTTTCAGTATCATATTGATGCCGGAATGTACACCTTTCAAATCTGCCATCATAGAGCCCATCATGCCGCCCGGAAGCCCGCATTTCAAGAGCAGGGACGACATATGCTTGTTGGTGGGATCCATAAAATAGCCGAGAAAGTCATCTATAAACTCCTGCGTCATGGCACGAGCTTTCATGTAGGCTTTCATGTTGATGTCGGGCACTTGGAAACCCTTATCGCGCAACATTGCCTGTACGGAAATAACATCCGGGTGCACCTTTCCCCACGACATGGGTTCCATGGCCACATCTATGATATCGGCGCCGTTCTCGCAGACTTCGAGGATGGAAGCCATCGAAAGTCCCGGTCCGCTATGCCCATGATACTGTATCAATACGTCGGGATGCCTTTCTTTGATTGTCTTCGTCAGTTCTCCCAGCATCCCCGGACGACCGATACCCGCCATGTCCTTCAAGCAGATTTCGGGTGCTCCGGCCTCAATGAGTTGGTCGGCTATGCGGGCATAATACTCCACTGTGTGCACAGGCGAATGGGTGATGCAGAGCGTCGCCTGCGGAATCATTCCGGCTTCGAGTGCATAACGGATGGAAGGGATGATGTTGCGCGTTTCGTTCAGTCCGCAGAAGATGCGGGTGATGTCCACGCCTTGCGCATGTTTCACCTTGTACATCAGGCGGCGCACGTCGGCGGGTACGGGATACATGCGCAACGCATTCAGCCCGCGGTCGAGCATATGGGTCTGTATGCCTGCATCCTTGAAGGGTTGGGTAAAGGCACGAACCGCTTTATTCGGGTTCTCGCCATAGAGAAGGTTCACTTGTTCGAAGGCTCCGCCGTTGGTCTCGACGCGGGCAAAGCATCCCATTTCGATAATCAGCGGGGCGATGCGCACCAACTGATCCACTCTCGGCTGATATTTACCGGACGACTGCCACATATCGCGGTAAACAAGACTGAATTTGATTTCTTTTTTCATTGCAATAGGTAATTTACGATTTGTTCATCAGGTTAACTTGGTATATACAAATATAAAGGATTATTCTGACATATAGTCAAAATAATCCTATAATTATTCACTCAAAAGATATGTTTTATATCATTTAGTAAATCAAGCATTAAAAGTTTTCTAATTCTTAATTTATCAAATGAAATCCTTCAATTCCTCCTGCAGCTTCTGTCTTGTGAAGAAGATGCGGCTTTTTACTGTTCCAAGAGGCAGTCCCAGGCGTTCGGCTATCTCGCGGTACTTAAATCCGGAGACGTGCATGGAAAACGGCACTTTATAATCACGTGGCAATGAATTGACGATGCGGTGCATTTCCTTCAGGTCGTAAGCTCCTTCGGTACTGGCAAAGCCGGAATCTTGCGGCAGGCTCAGATGGTACAGGTTGTCGGTCTGGTCGACGAACGTCTGCTCACGTACTATCTTGCGGTAGTTATTGATAAAGATGTTACGCATAATGGTGTACATCCAACCTTTAAAATTGGTATCGGGCTCGTATTTGTCTTCATTATCCAAGGCTTTAAGAGAGGTCTCCTGCAACAAATCATTCGCTTCTTCCCGATCGGACGTCAATTTGTATGCAAAGCGAAGCAGTTCTTCTTGCACAGCAAGCAAATCTTTTCTAAAACTGTAAGTGTTCATACTTTGCTAATTTTTTTTATGGTTAATATTCGTTTAGGTTTAGTGGTTGCAAGTATACGGAAATTTCCGAATCAGGAGGGATGGAATACGGGTAGTCTTTGGGGTGAAAACTAACATTTGACAGATATTCCCCCCTGTTTTGGCAGTTTTCAGGCGATGCGGAAACAACATAAACGGGCGTGAGAGGTGATTTTAGCGCTAAATTATAGTAATATTACCATAAGATAAATAAAAACAGGCCCTATGAAGAGAAGAACACAGGTTGGGGTCACAAGAAATGTTTGCCTGTAATGAAAGCACACCGTCATTACAGGCAAACACAAGCACCGGAAAAGGCATCTAAAAGTCAGCTTTCTTTCCCCTCTTCCTCCCCGTCGTTTCCGGAGAGTATGGGCAGACATATCTTATATTTCACAGCAAGGATACGGGTGATGAACACAGACATCCCGCCTATCACCTGGCAACCGTAGGAGTGCATGCCCGCCAGCTCGCATATCCAGTAGGCCGTACCGCCCACCACGCATGCCATTGCATAAATCTCTTTACGGAATATGAGAGGAATTTCATTGATAAAGACATCGCGTATCACGCCCCCCGCAGCTCCGGTAATGCTGCCCATGATGATTGCCACCCAGAAGGGATAGCCCAGAGAGAGGCTCTTGCCCACTCCCACCACCGTAAACAGTGCCAAGCCGATAGTATCGAAGATGAAGAACGTGTTGTGCAGGTGTATGAGGTGCTTCCCGAAGAAGATAACCCACAGCAAGGCCAGTCCGGTACATATCAGATAAATAGGATCTGTCATCCAGCCGGGAGTGACATCCAGCAGGAGATCACGTATCGTACCGCCTCCAATGGCTGTTACGAACCCCACCACATAAGCGCCGAACCAGTCGAAGCGCTTCGCCGAAGCAAGGCGTATGCCGCTGATGGCAAAGGCAAATGTGCCAATAAAGTCGAGTATCTGAACAAATGTAGGCATGAAAGGATTTCTTTTTTTGCAAAGTAACAAATAATTTCCCTAAGAAAATGTATTTTTGTCTCACCAATTTATATGAGCAATGAAAATAACCATCGTATCGGGCGCACGTCCCAACTTCATGAAGATTGCCCCCCTGTGCCGCGCCATAGACGCAGCCAGAGAAGCGGGTAAAAACATATCCTATCGCATAGTCTACACCGGTCCTCAGGACGACACCACTTTGGATGCCTCGCTCTTTTCCGACCTCGCCATGCCTAAGCCCGACGCTTACTTGGGCATCAGCGGACGCGACCATTCGCGGGTGGCGGCTTCCATTATGCTCGCTTTCGAAGAGGAACTCAACGGACATCCCGCCCAAGTAGTGCTGGTGGTGGACGACATGACCGCCACCATGAGCTGCGCCATCGTAGCCAAGAAGCGCGGTCTGAAGGTAGCCCATGTCATTGCCGGTACGCGTTCGTTCGATATGAATATGCCGCGTGAGGTGAACCGCACGATCGTAGACGCCATTTCCGACTACCTCTTCACTGCCGGAATGGTGGCCAACCGCAACCTCAACCAAGAAGGGATGATACCGGAATACATCCACTACGTGGGCAATATACTCATCGACACCATCCGCTACAACCGCCACCGCCTGATGCAGCCGCTATGGTTCTCCACCCTCGGACTGCGCAAGGGAAACTACCTCTTGCTCACCCTGAACCGCCACGACCTGCTGGAAAAGAAAGCCGTACTCTGTTCCCTGATGCAGACGCTGGCAGCGAAGGCTGGCGACATGCCTGTCGTGGCCCCCATGCATCCCTACGTGGAACGCGCCATAAAATCACTGGGACTTGACATGCCCCACCTGCACATCCTGCCGCCCCAGAGCTATCTGCACTTCGGCTTCCTCATCAACCAGGCCAAGGGCATCGTGACCGACTCCGGCAACATTGCCGAAGAAGCCACTTTCCTCGATGTGCCCTGCATCACGCTCAACACCTACGCCGAACACCCGGAAACGTGGCGTTTCGGAACCAATGAGCTCGTCGGGGAGAACTCCATTGCCCTCTCCGCCGCTCTCGACAAACTGCTGCATGGCGACTGGAAACACACCACCCTGCCCGACCGCTGGGACGGACGTACAGCCGAGCGCATCGTACAGACGTTGATAAACGGAGAAAAGATATAGAAAAGCTCTCGCTCTCTCTTAAGTATCCCTCTTATTCTTTAAAAAATATTTGCTTCTTGATTAACTGCAAATTGCTAACTTTGCAAATTGATTATGAAATGTATGAAACAAATATATAGCATAGCTCTGCTTCTCCTGCTTCTGTTATCCGTCTCCACCGGTGTGTCGGCGCAGATAAAAGGGGTCATAACAGACTCTCTCACCCACGAACCGCTGATGTACATCACCGTACAATATGAAGGAAAAGGCGTGGGAGGCATCTCCAATGCAGAGGGAGAATACCAGGTAGAGACTCGTAAAGGCTGGAATGAGCTGACATTCTCCGCCATAGGTTACATCACCAAAAAAGTGAAATTCGCCCCCGGCACAAAAGTACTCAACGTGGAGCTGGCTCCTGCCGATGTGATGCTCTCCGAGGTTGTTGTCAAGCCCAAGAAAGAGAAGTACTCGCGCAAGAACAACCCTGCCGTAGAGTTCATGAAGAAAGTCATCGAGAACAAGAAAGCCCTGAAGCTGGAGGAGAACGACTATTACCAGTACCAGAAGTACGAGAAGATGAAGATGTCCGTCAACGACGTCACGCCGGAGAAAATGGAGAAAGGCATCTACAAGAAATTCTCCTTCTTCAAGGATCAGGTGGAGGTATCGCCCAAAACCAACAAGATGATCCTGCCCATCTCCATTAAGGAGACCTCCTCCAAGACCATCTACCGTAAGAATCCCAAAAGCGAAAAGACCATTATCGAGGGTATGAACTCCAGCGGCATCGAAGAATTCTTCAATACAGGCGATATGCTGGGCACGATCCTCACCGACGTCTTTTCCGACGTCAACATCTACGATGACGACATCCGCCTGCTGCAACGCCGCTTCGTCAGCCCCATCGGACGCGGAGCCATCAGCTTCTACAAGTTCTACCTCATGGACACGCTCATGGTGGACAAGCAAGAATGCGTCCACCTCACTTTCGTGCCCCAGAACTCACAGGACTTCGGCTTCACCGGACACCTGTACGTGGTGAAAGACTCCACCTACGCCGTAAAGAAAGCCATTATGAACCTGCCCAAAAAGACAGGCGTCAACTTCGTGGAGAACCTCGACATCGTGCAGCAGTTTGAGCAACTGCCCGACAGCAACTGGGTGCTCACCGACGACGACATGACCGTAGAACTCGCCCTGATGAAAGGCATACAAGGACTGGAAGTGCAGCGCACCACCAAGTACAGCGACTATAAATTCGACGAGATAGAACCCCGTCTTTTCCGCCTGAAAGGGAACGTCATCAAGGAAGCCAACATGCTTGCCAAGAGTGACGAATACTGGGCCAAAGTGCGTCAGGTGCCACTCACCAAGAAGGAAAGCTCCATGGACGTATTCATGAACCGCATCGAGCAGATACCGGGCTTCAAATACGTCATTTTCGGTGCAAAGGCGCTGATAGAGAACTTCGTGGAGACGGGCAGCAAGAAGCACCCCAGCAAGTTCGACTTCGGACCCATCAACACCATGATCACCAGTAACTACGTGAACGGCACCCGTTTCCGTCTCAGCGGCATGACCACCGGCAACCTGCATCCTCACTGGAGTTTCAGCGGTTACGGGGCCTACGGCACGCGGGACAAGAAATGGTTCTACTCCGGACAGGCCGCCTACTCCTTCAACAAGCGCGAATACGTCCTTTGGGAATTCCCCAAGCACTACCTCGCCTTCCAGTACACCTACGACGTGATGTCTCCCATGGACAAGTATCTGGCAACGGACAAGGACAATATGTTCGTCGGCTGGAAATGGACCACCGTAGACCAGATGTC
>ERZ860668.1578-NODE-1578-length-13923-cov-2.733703_pt1 | contig 13923 bp, 8 predicted proteins | sample MGYA00510062_ERZ860668 | MGnify/ENA primary metagenome ERZ860668 (study PRJEB30046, sample SAMN00715258) | human gut metagenome | study: EMG produced TPA metagenomics assembly of the A metagenome-wide association study of gut microbiota in type 2...
TATATGTTCGACATGCTGGGAGCAACGATGTATCTGCGCTCCCTGGACTGGAACAAGATGAAGAGTGGCGAGAGCTTTCCTTTCCAAGTGGCGATAGGGCGTGAACGCATCAACATCAGTTTCCGCTACACCGGACAACAGATCGTAGAACGGAACGAGACACTGAAATACAGAACCCGACATTTCTATATCGACATCTACGACGATGCCTTTACCCAAAGTAAGGAGGCGGCCGAAATCTGGATCGGCGACGACGAGAACCATATCCCGATCAAGATACGTGCCAAGCTGAAGATAGGCGCGGCCGAAGTTTATTACAAATCTTCCAAAGGGCTGCGCTATCCACTCACTTCGCGGGTAGAGATTAGGAGACGGTAAGTTTGAACCTGTTTTTTTATGCTACGTCCTTCGCAGAGGAAAGACGATAAGTTCCGGAAATTCCCAAATAACCCAGTTTTCTATTCCGACTACTTGTAAACATTTATGAAAGAATAATATATCTTTGCATCCAGACACTTTTTTCTATAATCTTAAAATACCATGTATTATGCGTATTATCACTTATTTGACCTTATTATTGTTGCTGATGGCGTGTGAGGAAACGCCACAAAAAGAACCGCTTGTTCTCTGGTACGACAGCCCAGCCCGGAATTGGGACGAGGCTCTTCCCATCGGTAACGGACGAAGTGGAGCAATGATTTTCGGGAGAACCGACAACGAACAACTCCAATTAAACGAAAACACATTATACAGCGGAGAGCCTTCGGTCGTTTTCAAAGACGTAAAAATAACACCGGAAATGTTCGACAAAGTGGTCGAGCTGATGAAAGCAGGAAAATATACAGAAGCCTCCGATCTGGTCTGCAAGAACTGGCTCGGACGCTTGCACCAGTATTATCAACCGTTCGGCGACTTGCATATCCAAAACAACAAACAGGGAGAGGCCAATCGGTATAAACGGACACTGAATATCTCAGACGCCGTTGCCACAACCGTCTACGAACAGGGCGGAACACATTACGAACGGGAAGTGTTTGCTTCCCATCCGGATAACGTGATCGTCATGCGACTGAAAAGTAATACGCCGGACGGTATCGACATCTCGCTCAATTTCACTTCTCCCCACCCGACAGCCCTGCAAAAAGGGAGGGACGACCGCCTGATCCTTCACGGGCAAGCTCCCGGCTATGTGGAACGGCGTACATTCGAGCAAATCGAACAATGGGGCGACCCATACAAACACCCTGAGCTCTACGATGCAAACGGTAAACGCAAATTTAACAAACGGATGCTTTACGGTGAGGAGATCGATGGGAAAGGGATGTTCTTCGAAGCACAATTGAAACCTGTCTTCCCAAAAGACGGGAAATGTGATATTACTGACTCCGGCATCCATGTCTACGACACGGATGAAGTCTATTTTGTGCTCAGCACGGCAACCAGTTTCAATGGTTTCGACAAAAGCCCGAGCCGAGAAGGCATAGATCCTTCAGCCAAAGCGGCCGGTATCTTGGACAAAGCACTCTCTTATAACTATCAGACACTGAAACAACGTCATACAGAGGATTATCGTTCTCTGTTCAACCGCGTCGATTTCAAACTGGCATCTTCTCCCGAACAAAAGGCGATGCCGACCGACAAACGAATCGAGCAATTCGCCCAGACAGCCGATCCTGAACTGGCAGCCCTTCTTTTCCAGTTCGGCCGTTACCTGATGATCAGCGGATCGCGTCCGGGTGGGCAGCCTCTGAACTTGCAAGGGATGTGGAATAAAGACACGATCCCGGCCTGGAACTGTGGTTACACGATTAACATCAATACGGAAATGAATTATTGGCCTGCCGAACTGACGAACCTGTCCGAATGCCAACAGCCCCTCTTCCGGATGATCCGTGAACTCGCGGTATCGGGAGCCGAGACAGCTCGAAACATGTACAACCGTCGTGGCTGGGTTGCCCATCACAACACCTCTATCTGGCGAGAATCGCTACCAAACGACAACGTGCCGACAGCCTCTTTCTGGCCGATGGTGCAAGGCTGGCTATGCAGCCATCTATGGGAACACTACCAATTCACGCAAGACGAAACATTCCTCAAAAATGAAGCTTATCCCCTGATGAAAGGAGCAGCCGAGTTCTTTGCCGACTGGCTGATCGAGGATGAAAATGGATACCTGGTGACTCCGGTAGGTGTCTCCCCAGAAAATCGCTTCATCACGGAAGATGGACAAACGGCAGCTATGAGCATGGGTCCTACGATGGACATGGCAATCATCCGCGAAACCTTTACCCGCACGATCGAGGCTTCAGAAATGTTCAACCTGGACGAATCGTTGCGGAATGAGCTGAAAAACAAACTGGCACGTCTGCAACCCTATCAAATCGGAGAACGTGGGCAACTACAGGAGTGGATATATGATTTCAAGGAAGCGGAACCTCAACACCGCCATTTCTCCCACCTGTACGGCTTCCATCCGAGTGACCAGATCACACCGGACAAAACACCGGAATTGTTTAATGCGGTTCGCAAAACGCTCGAACTACGGGGAGACCTGGCTTCCGGCTGGTCAATGGGCTGGAAAATAAACTGCTGGGCACGCCTGCTGGACGGCAATCATGCCTACAAGATCATTGCCAACCTATTCAATCCTGTCGGATTCGGAAACAGTGCGCATAAAGGTGGAGGACTCTTCCGGAATTTATTGTGCGCACACCCTCCTTTCCAGATCGACGGCAACTTCGGCTATACGGCAGGTGTCGTTGAAATGCTGCTGCAAAGCCACGCCGGATACACTCATCTGTTGCCTGCTTTACCCGATGTATGGAAGGAAGGTTCTGTTTCTGGTCTGAAAGCACGGGGTAACTTCGAGATCACCATGAACTGGAAGGATGGGATATTGACAGAGGCCAAGATCCGTTCATTATCTGGGAAGAGCTGCACGCTTCGTACCGGACAGCCTTTCACCGTTAAATCGAACGATAAAACCATAGCTACATCTAAACCGATCCAGTCAAACGGTAAAGAATATTTCCAAGTGACATTCGACACACAAAAAGGCGGAACTTACCTAATCACACAATAAACACAAAGAAATGAAACAAGCATTACCATTGATCGGAATTTCTCTTTTATCTGTTGCCAGTTCACTGGCAGCAGATAAAACGCCCAATATTATTCTAATCCTAGCCGACGATATGCGGGCTTCAGGAATGAACTTTTTAGGAAAAGAACAAGTTCAAACGCCCAATCTGGACAAGTTGGCAGGAGAAAGTACCGTATTTACCAACGCTCATATCATGGGTGGCACATCCGGAGCCGTCAGTATGCCAAGCCGAGCCATGCTGATGACCGGAAAGTATCTGTATAACCTCGAAAAACAGGGAGCAACAATCCCGGATTCACACACGATGATAGGTGAAACCCTCCAGGAAGCTGGTTACAACACTTTCCATACCGGTAAATGGCACAGTAGCTATGAAGCCCTAAACCGTTGTTTCAAAGACGGGAAAGCAATCTTTTTCGGAGGTATGTGGGACCATTGGAACGTTCCCCTATACGATTACCACTCAGATATGAATTACGGAAAACGCCGCCCAGTCATCCGTAACCAAGCAAAATCGAACAAGGTCGAATATGAGAAAGGAGAATACATGTATTCGGGAAAGCATTCAGTAGACATTTTCACCCATGAAGCCATCGAATATATTCAACAGCAAAAAGATAAAAATCAACCGTTCTTCCTATCGGTTGCCTATATGTCTCCTCATGACCCTCGGAGCATGCCGGATGAATACATGCAACGTTACGATCAGGGCCAAATACAACTTCCACCCAACTTTATGGAAAAGCACCCATTCGATAACGGAGAATTAGAAATACGTGATGAGGTATTGGCAGTCCAGATGAGATCAAAAGGCATATTAAGGAATATTATGCCATGATCTCCCATGTGGACAAACGTGTAGGCGACATTATCCAAACTCTGAAAGATAACGACTTATATGAAAACACAATCATCGTATTTGCAGGAGACAACGGGTTAGCAGTCGGACAACATGGTTTGATGGGGAAACAGAACGTTTACGAACATAGCATCGGCGTCCCTTTGATGATCAAAGCAGCCGCACAACACACCGGTAAAAAAACAGCAGACCTATGCTATTTGATAGACGTTTTCCCGACCCTTTGCGACATGCTCCAACTACCTGTGCCCCGATCGGTAGACGGTGTCAGCCTGCTTTCTTCTATAAAAGGGGGAAGGCCTATTCGCGACCATCTCTATTACTGCTACATGGATAATCAACGCAGCATTTCCGACGGGATCTGGAAACTAATCGAATATCATGTAAATGGAGAACGTACGACCCAGTTATTCAAATTGAAAGACGATCCCTGGGAAATGAACAACCTTAGCGGACAAAAAAAATACAGAAAAATAATCCAGCGTCTCCGTGAAAAAATGATCGAAGATCAAAGAAAGACAAATGATACGTCTATTTTCTGGAATAATTTCAGTTATTAATTATGTTTTCGCGCACACACCATGTTTATTTAAAAATAAACTCCTATTTTTGTGGCCTGAACACATTATAAACCATTGATATGGATAAAAAAGTAATAACCTTTGGAGAAATCATGCTTAGGCTGGCCACACCAGACTATCTCCGTTTTTGTCAGAGTGATAAATTGAATGCTACCTTTGGTGGCGGTGAAGCAAACGTTGCTGTATCACTGGCTAACTATGGTATTGCGACCGAGTTTGTAACCCGTTTGCCTAAAAACGACATTGCGCGTGCTTGCGTAATGGACCTGCGTAAGTATGGTGTTGGGACTTCTCACATCGTTTACGGCGGTGACCGCTTGGGTATCTATTTCCTGGAAACAGGTGCTGTAGCCCGCGCCAGCAAAGTCGTCTATGACCGCGCTCATTCGGCTATTTCTGAAATCCAGCCGGGAATGGTAAACTGGGAAGAAGTATTCAAGGATGCATCCTGGTTCCACTGGACAGGTATTACACCGGCTATTTCACAAGGTGCGGCAGATGCTTGCCTTGAAGCTATACAAGTAGCAAACCGTATGGGCATCCCCGTATCATGCGACCTTAATTATCGCAAGAACCTGTGGAAATATGGTAAAACCGCCTCTGAAGTGATGCCGGAATTGGTTGCCGGTTGCGATGTAATTTTAGGAAACGAAGAGGATGCAGAAAAGGTATTCGGTATCAAACCGGAAGGCTTTGACGTGACAGCAACAAACGGCGAGGTGAATGCAGCCGAGTTCGAATCCGTATGTACACAGCTGATGGCCAAATTCCCGCGTGCAAAGAAAGTGATCATCACATTGCGTGGCGCCATCAATGCCAACCACAATACATGGGGCGGTGTTCTTTATGCCGACGGCAAACTGTACCAGTCTCGTCGTTATGACATTACACATATCGTTGACCGTGTAGGAGGCGGCGACTCTTTCATGGGTGGTTTGATCTATGGTCTGCTGACTTATACGACAGACGACCAGAAAGCACTCGATTTCGCTGTTGCAGCTTCTTGCCTGAAACATACTATCTACGGTGACTTCAATCAGGTGACTGTCGATGAAGTTGAAAAACTGATGGGTGGAGATGCTTCGGGACGAGTGTCAAGGTAATTGACAATTAATTCTTCATTCTTTAATTCTTTAATTTATTAATTATGGCTCGATTCAATAAAATGCAGGTACTCGACGCGATCGTCAGCACAGGAATGGTACCTGTTTACTATAATAAGGATGTAGAAATCGCAAAGCAGGTTGTCAAAGCCTGCTATGAAGGCGGTGTCCGTGCATTCGAATTCACCAATCGCGGTGACTTCGCCCACGAAGTATTTGCCGAACTGATCAAGTTCGCTGCCAAAGAATGCCCCGATCTAGTATTAGGTGTCGGCTCTATCGTAGATGCCGGAACAGCTTCCCTGTACTTGCAATTGGGGGCCAACTTCATCGTCGGTCCGTTGTTCAATCCGGAAATTGCAAAGGTGTGCAACCGTCGCTTAGTCCCGTATACACCAGGATGCGGTTCCGTTTCGGAAATCGGTTTCGCCCAAGAAGTTGGTTGTGACTTATGCAAGATTTTCCCCGCCGGAAACGTAGGCGGACCATCGTTCGTAAAAAACATTAAAGCTCCTATGCCTTGGTCCATGATCATGGCTACAGGTGCTGTAGAACCAACGGAAGAAAATCTGTCAGCCTGGTTTAAAGCTGGCGTGACTTGCGTAGGCATGGGTTCCAAGCTGTTCCCGAAAGAAATGATTGCAGCTGGCAATTGGGAGGCAATCTCCACACTTTGCCGCGACGCACTGGCAACTATTAAAAAATATCGGTAAACGATGAGAGTGTGTCAAATATAGGTATTCATGGGACGCAGACGAGCGCAGATATTATTAATTATCAACTAAATAAATCTGCATCAGTTTGCGTATTCTGACTCATCTGCGTCCGGTAATATCAATTTGACATCCTCTCACCTATCATCCATAAATCATAAATCTAAAATCATAAATCATGAAATCCTTTCTCGATTCCAATTTCCTGCTCCAGTCCGAGACAGCTCAGAAACTGTATCACGAACATGCAGCAAAAATGCCAATCATCGATTACCATTGCCACTTGATTCCACAACAGATAGCCGACAACTACCAGTTTGCCGACTTGACAGAGATATGGCTGGGTGGTGACCATTATAAATGGCGTGCGATGCGTGCCAATGGCGTACCCGAAGAATATATCACGGGAGACAAACCGGCGTACGAGAAGTTTGAAAAATGGGCTGAAACTATGCAATATGCCATGCGCAACCCGCTATATCATTGGACTCATCTTGAACTGAGTCGTATCTTCGGCATAGACAAGGTACTGAACCCATCTACCGCCCGCGAGATATACGACGAATGTACAGCCAAATTGCAAACATCCGAATTCCGCGCTCAGGCAATTATGGAGCGTATGAACGTGGAAGTCGTATGTACGACTGACGATCCGATCGATGATTTGAAATATCACGCCCAGATCCGCCAGAGTGGTCTGAAGACCAAAGTTCTGCCAGCCTGGCGCCCGGACAAGGCAATGGCCATCGAGAATGTCGATACATATAACGAATACCTGATCAAGCTGGAAGCTGCTGCCGATATGTCGATCCTCAACTTCAAAAACTTGATCGACGCTTTGCAGAAACGTCACGACTTCTTTGCATCACAGGGCTGCAGCCTGTCTGACCACGGTCTGACCACTTTCTATGCCGAACCCTACACGGATGCAGAAATTGAGGCTATCTTCCTGAAAGCACGTATGAAGAAAGAACTGACAGCCGAAGAGATCGACAAATTCCGTTCTGCCATGCTATATGAGTTTGCTGTCATGGATGCCAAAAGCGACTGGGTACAACAGTTCCACTATGGTGCAACTCGTAACAACAACGCTCGCATGTTCAAAAAATTAGGCCCCGATACCGGCTACGATGCGATTGGAGATGCAGAAGTTGCAACTCCGCTGGCCCGTTTCCTGAGCCGTTTGGACGAAGAAGGCGTGCTGGCAAAGTCCATTTTCTACAACTTGAACCCGCGCGACAACGAGCTGCTGATGACAACGATCTACAGCTTCAACGACGGTACGGTTCCGGGCAAGATGCAGTATGGCTCCGGCTGGTGGTTCCTGGATCAGATTCACGGTATGGAAAAACAGATGAACGCATTGTCCGACTTAGGATTGCTAAGCCGCTTTGTCGGAATGCTGACAGATTCTCGTAGTTTCCTATCCTACCCGCGCCATGAATACTTCCGTCGCATCCTGTGTAACATCCTGGGCCGCGAAGTGGAAGACGGTCTGCTACCGGCATCCGAACTGCCGTTTATCGGCAAGATGGTCGAAGACATCAGTTACAATAACGCAAAAGGATATTTCGGGTTCTAAGAAATCCTCTTGAAAAAACGGGCTGCGCCAATTTCCTGCTGGCACAGCCCGTTTCCTTATTTATACACGATTAGTTCAGATCTGTAATCATCCACTTAATGACTGCATGAAGAATCGGAATATCATTCTTACAATGATAATATCTTTACCTGTGTACCAAACAATTTACTACTTTCTTTTCGCTTTGGCTGCTGCCTCTTTAGCTTTTTGGGCTTCGCGGCGAGCTTTTTCTTTGGCTTTTAGTTTTTCTTTGTATTCGCGTTCCTTCTGCTTACGTTCTTTTTCTTTTTGCTTCAGGCGTTCCTTATACTCACGCTCTTTCTGCTTACGCAATTCTTCACGGGCTTTGAGTTTCGCCTTACGTTCAGCTTCGACCTGTTGAAGTTTGGCTTTACGGTCGCGTTCAAGCTGTTTTTCGCGTTCGGCTTTTGCTTTCAACAAAGCTTCTTCTTCAGCCTTTTGCTTCTTCAGAAGTTCCTCATTTTCTTTTGCTTTCTTTTCCTGCAATTCTTTTTCAGCCTTCTGCTGGGCTTCAAAAGCTTTGCGGGCTTCTTCCTTGCGAGCTTCCTCTTCGGCGGCCTCACGCTTGCGAAGTTCTTCGATCTCTTTTAATGTAAGTTCCTTGGGTTGCTCGATAGGAGCGACAACAGCAGGAACGGTGTCAGATAACGCAGGAGCAACCGTATCTTTAGCAGCCGGTCGTACGAAAACAGTATCCGTATCCGCAGGAAGGAGTGCTTCCTCTTTATGAACAGTCATCGTGTCTTTCACGACAGGTAATATCACAGCCTCTTCTGCGATCTGCTGTTTCTGTTGCTCTTTCGGACGAACAGTTTTCTTAATGGTTTCCCGCCTTTCTTCCTGAATTTCTGTAGTCGATGTCTCCTCCGGAATATCCTCGGAATTCTGTAATCCGACCTCTTCCGCCTCGGCCTTTGCCTCTTCTTCTTTGATCTGTTCGGCAGCCATGCGAGCTTTCCAACGGGCGGCCAATTCCGGAGTGGTCTCACCAAAGTTTTCCTGGAAGAATTCGATATATTCTTCAAGCGTCTTTCCTCGCATCAACGTTTCATAGTTATCGTCGGAAGAATGGCCACATTCTTGTCCAAAGCGGTCGCATAACCATCTGCTCCGTAGATCATCTTATAATAATGTAAGATCTCATCCAGATTGAAGAAGCCGTGGATCGTCAACATACTCATCGGACCTGCCTCTTCAAAGCTCAAGTCGAACTCCTTCACCATAAAGTTCGCGAAATTATAAGCGGCAACGGCGAAAAGCAACTGGTTACGGTCGAGTGTGCCGGCCGGGAACATCAAGAGCATCCTATAAGAAGTGTTTGGCTCTGCCGTGAAAGTACGGGCCGAATCGGCAGCCGAAAGCATACCATCTTCACCTAAACCGAAACGCAAGTTCCAGCTCATTCCCTTGATACCACCTTGAACCATCATACGTCCGCGCAGGACACCCTTCAGCATTTCACCTGCCAGCTCCGTCACATCGGCTGTCGGATATTTCTCAACCAAGGCTTTCAAAGCATTCTTGAAACCTTCGGCATCCCCGGCCTGCACATAGGTCAGTGCTTCGAGGAACATAAACTTCGGCAACAGATCTGCCAAGGGATACTTGGCACTGACATCGCGGTAATTACGACGTACGGTGACCGTATCTTCCGCCAGGTAACTTGCATAAGTCGCCTGATAGATCGAATCCTGCACCTTATCCATCATCCGGATATTATATTCATAATTCGGGTCGGCAATTGCAATCGCATAATCCGATTCCGGAAAAGTCGTGACCAATTTATTCTTATAAGTAGTAGCAAGCACTTGGTCCCCAGAACGAAGTGCCATCAGATAGACCTGATAATAGCTTTCCAAAAGATGGCTATGCTTCGGGAAACGGCGTTCCAGTTCCTCAAAGGCTTCGGTAGCCAACGGGATATCTTCAAGCTTGTCCTTATAAATCATAGCCATGTTATAGAGACCATCTTCTATGATCACGTTAGAAGATTCGATCTCTTCGGGTGTCAACGGGAGCTGCTGAATGTAATACTCACGTGTTTTCGGATCGTCGGATGCTACAGGCTCCAGCCCGAGTTCGAGCGAATCTGCCGGCATTTCGTTCGGTTCGCCCGTTTCCCCTTCAGTCATGCCTTCATTCTCGTCCATTCCGTTTTCATCGAAAGTGGACATCTCTTTTTTGCGGCGGCGCCAGTTATCTTCCAGCGCACGCCGTCCCCACTTACGCTGGAAAGCGGTCTTCCCTTGTGATACGGCTTGCGGGTTATAGAAATAAAAACCGGCCCCTCCGGATGTCGTCGGTAATGTGATACCGCCCGTCTCTGTGCCCGGCCGATCGATACCGGTTCCTTTTGCCTCCTGTTCCGCCAGATAGGCTTCTTTCTCAGCAAGCGCTTTAGCTTCTTCTTCCTCTTTCTTCACCTGCTCGATAATCTTGTCGATCACAGCAAGCCGTTCAGCTTCCGGCATTTTGGCAAGGGTTTGCAAACTATCCTGCAAATGAACCGCCTCCACATGCACAACCAACTCATCCAGAATAGCAGACAGTTTGGAGACTCGTTCATAGTCTTTATACTCTTTCTGTATGCCGGACAATGCACCGCTAAAGTTCGGTTGCGCCTTGACATAGTCACGCTTCTGGAAATAAAGATCACCCAACTTGATCTGACAGATCGCCTTATCCAAGCCGTTCTGGGTACTTTTCTCCACGCCCAACTCATAGTTCTTGATAGCATTCACCGTATCTTCCCGGCTCATATAGACGTTGCCCAACGCATAATAGACTTGGTCAAGCAGATCCTTGTTCTTATCACTTTTTGCCATCCGCCCCAACATCTTGATCACTTTCTGATAATTACCGCCGGTGAATACTTCGGTCTGACGGATACGGGCAGCAAACTCCAGCTCATAGGGAGGATTGGCTTTGATCACCTGCCCAAACATCTGGTAAGCAAGTCCATTCTGATCCTGTTCAGCGTAAATTTGCCCCAACAAGTACTTCATCCGAGTACGCTGGAGCCGGTTCTTCTCCGCCTTGATCGCTGTCTTGAAATAAGGGACCGCTTCTTCATATTGCTTATTCTTCACCAAGTAGTCGGCATATACCGTCGCATACTGGTTCAAGTTCTTGCGGGGAATACCGTTCGTATTCAGTTTCCCTAAGATATCTTCCGCTTCATAAAACCATTCCATCTCGGAATAGCAGCGGGCTTGCCAGAGACGGGCTTCGGCCACAACCTCTTCATCATGGGCATAATGGCGGGCAATGTAGGAGAAGGTGGCAGATGCCTGCAAGAAATCGGCGTTATAGAACTGCGCCTGCCCCATCATCAACCAGCACTTTTTGAGGAACGGATTGTATTCTTCCTGTTCCTGCCAGGCACGTTGCTTGGGATCGTTGCGCCATCCTGGCTTCTTAGGTGGCTTTGCCTTGATGGAGTGGAGCTTGATCGCTTTATTGCTTTTCTCGATCGCCCGGTCGAAAGGACCTCCCGTTTCAGGCTTGTCTTTGGGCTCGGCACTGATCGGGTACATCAGGATCATGTCAGAATAGCTTTCCTTATAGCCGTTCTGCATGGAAAGCAACGCTTCGTCAAACGATGTTTTTCCGTTGAAATAGATATTATAGCGGGAATTAAAAGCGTGATAGAAGCGGCTTGCCTTGGTATTCTTCTTCGTACTGCAAGACCAAAACAAAGAGACAATCAATAATGCAATTATATAGTAGAAACCTTTCTTCATTGTATTTGTTTGTGAGATAAATGATGATTTGCCGATGTTAAACATGGATGGCATGGTTATAAAAATCATACCGATAAATCATCTTCTACACTAATTCTTTAACGCTCCAATAGGGCTTTTATTGCCTTGACTACTAAAAAGAAAAGGACAAGGACAAGAATAATAAACGCTCCGGAAGGCACATTCAGAAAATAAGAAAGAACAAGCCCGGACACACATCCCAGGAAACCGATAACAATACTTCCGAGAATAATCTTCTTGAAGTCTGACGTAAAAAGGTTTACAGTGATCTGAGGCAATGTCAGCAGACTCATCAGAAGCATAATCCCAACCAGACGGATCGAAAGGACGATCGTCACGGCGATAAAGAACATCATCACATATTCTATCCACTTGACAGGCAACCCTTGTGTCACAGCAAAATCCCTGTCAAACGCCACATAAACAATCTCCCGCAGGAAAAGGGTAAAAAGAACCACCAGCAATAACGCCAAAGCAGCAATCCAGATAATATCTCCCGTCGAAACAGTCAGAATATTCCCAAAAAGGTAGGCGGAAAGATTCGGTGCATATCCGGGTGTCAGGAATATGAAAATGACGCCCAATGCCATCCCTAACGACCAGACACCGGCAATGGCAGAGTCTTCACGCACATTCTGCGTCTTGCTCACCCACTCCACCCCGAATGCGGAGAGTACGGAAAACAACATCGCCATCAGGATCGGATTCATCCCAAGATAGAAACCTAATCCCAACCCTCCGAAAGAAGCATGCGTGATACCTCCACTAATAAAAACAAGTCGTCGTGACACGATATACGTCCCGACAATCCCACAAGCGATCGCAGTTAGCAGACTGCCCAAAAGAGCATGTTGGAAAAAACCATATTGAAGTAAATCCATTTTCTATCTTCTTATATCCTTTTTTATGGTTTCCCGGCAGGAAGCTTTCATTTCATTATAGGGAAACTCCTGTTTCATGCCTATGAAACTTTTGTTCCACACAAGGGAAATTTTCGTTTCATGCCTATGGAACCTAATGTATGCGCCGTTCGCCGACAATCAGGAACGCCTCGTCCTTCAACTCATCCGGTAAATTAATGGCACGAAGTTGCAGACTACGCAGCCAACCAGCCACCTCTATTTCCTTCAACGTATAAAGCACATCACGAAACTCATTCACGGCATCTTCATCGTAAGCATCGGCCTCGACTCCCTGGAAGCGGTCCAGTTCTTCATCGTCATAATACTCGATTTTTTTGCTTACTGCTGCCAGCAGGCTGTCGCGTTCGCAAGTTTCATGTTGTCCGCAACATTCGTCAGTGACAAGCTCCTGTGCTTCGGGGATTTCGGTAATCTCCCCGCGTTCCAGCATCTTCTGCAATTTCCGGTTCCGAAAATAACCGGCAATAGCAGCAACGATACCCAAAACGACTATTCCTATTACTATATACCACATGATAATTAAGAATTAATAATTAATAATGAAATTAAGGGAGCTGGCGGCTGATTACCAATTGCCAACTGCCAATCATCCATTGTCAATTATGATAAAGCCGGCTTTTTTCAGGTCTTCCCAAAAGTGCGGATAACTCTTGCTGACCACCTGCGGATCGGCAATCTCAATCCCTTCCGGCACAACCAGGGCGACGGGTGCAAATGCCATTGCCATCCGATGATCTTCATAGGTCGCGATCACCGGATGTGCTTGTGGTTCGCAACGTTCGCCGTTCCATTCTAAAATACTGTCGTTGCTGTCTGTCAAGAGATACCCTAATTTACAAAGCTCCGTCTTAAGCGCTTCAATACGGTCGGTTTCTTTTATCTTCAGACTTTGCAAACCGGTGAAGCGGAAAGGGATATTTAATAACACACAGGTTACGACAAAGGTTTGAGCCAGATCCGGCTCGTTGACGAAGTTATAATTCAGTTTTTTTGTCCTGTTCCCATTGTGCTTCAAAATAACACCCCGATCCGTATAAGTCGTGCCCACACCAAGCTGTGCAAACAATTTGGCTCCGGCGGCATCTCCTTGCAAACTGTTCTTAAATAGTCCCAACAACTCGATTTCAGCATTCTTAGACAACGCCATCATGGAATACCAGTAGGAAGCGGCGCTCCAGTCGGATTCGACGGTAAAAGGTATCGGATGATAGTCCTGCGGCCTTACTTTAATGGTCTGCCCGCTCCAGTCCACCTTTACCCCATATTGCTCCATC
>ERZ860668.1584-NODE-1584-length-13860-cov-3.723941_pt1 | contig 13860 bp, 10 predicted proteins | sample MGYA00510062_ERZ860668 | MGnify/ENA primary metagenome ERZ860668 (study PRJEB30046, sample SAMN00715258) | human gut metagenome | study: EMG produced TPA metagenomics assembly of the A metagenome-wide association study of gut microbiota in type 2...
ACGACGCTCCGCTGCACCGGCGACGCACACTTGTAGAGCATCGCCAGATTATTGCGATGGTTGTAAAACACCTTCGAAGGCGATCCCTGCGCCAGACTCCCCCCGCCGAGGTGATAAACCCGGCTCCGGGGCTCGATCCGCACCCGGTAACCGGCCAGTTGCATCCGCCAGCAAAGGTCGATCTCCTCCATGTGGGCGAAAAAATCCTCGTCGAAACCGCCCAATGCCCGAAATACTTCGGCCCGGCAGCAGAAAGCAGCGCCGCTCGCCCAAAAAACATCGCGGGCATCGTCATACTGCCCTTCGTCCCGTTCGACACACTGCAAAATACGACCTCGGCAGAAAGGATACCCCAAGTAGTCGATGAAACCGCCCGAAGCTCCGGCATACTCGAACCGCGCAGGCTCGACGAGCGACAGCAGCTTGGGCGCTACGGCAGCCACGGTCCGATCCCGATCGAGCGTTTCGACGAGCGGTTCGACCCATCCGGCAGGCGTTTCGACATCCGAATTGAGCAGAATGAAATAGTCCGCATCGAGATACTCCAACGCCCGGTTATAACCTCCGGCGAACCCGTAGTTACGGTCCAGTACGATTCGCCCCACAGCGGGAAATTCGCGTTCGAGCACGCCGAGCGAATCGTCCGTCGAACCGTTGTCGGCCACGACGACGCCGACCCCTTCGGGAACCGATGCGAGCACCGAAGGCAGGAAACGGCGCAAATGCCCGGCACCGTTCCAATTCAGGATCACTATTTCTGTTTTCGTTCGCATTCCATGCGGGCCAGATCGGCCGGGGACTTGTGTTTCCACCGCTTGTGCGACCACATCCACAGGTCGGGGTATTCGCGGATCTTCTGCTCCAGACGCCGCACGTAGCGTTCCGTTATTTCATGGGGAGCCACCTCCTCTTCTCCGTCGTAAATCCGGTCGAAATCCATCTCGTAATAACCCGGTTTGACACGCCGCAGCCAACAGCAATATACGGGCAGACCGCAACGCAGCGCCAGCTTCTCCCCTCCGTCGAAAAAGATCGTATCCCGATTGAGGAAGCGGAACCAATGGCTGTCGGGACGGCGCGGCGGATTCTGATCGGCAATCAGTCCCATCACGATATTCTTGCCGTCGATTCCCTTCTCCCGATTTCGCAGATAGAAGCGCAGGGACTCAGCCATCGGTACCGGGCAGATATTCGCATGGCTGCGCAGACGTTTGTACAATTCGTCGAAAACGCGACTCCGCAGGGGATGATAGACCGCCACGACCACCTGCGAAGGGACGATAATCCCCCAGAACGAACAGTACTCCCAGCACCCTAAATGAGCCGTCAGAGCGATCCAGTCCCGGCCCTCGACCGCAGCCATCTGCTTTTCCAGATCCTTTACGACGACTACCTGACGGCATTTCTCGTCGGTGAGTCCGGCCAGACTGAAGGTATCCACGAAAATCTCCGCCAAAGTACGGTAAAAACCTCTCCGGATAGCATGCAACTCCTCCAGGCTTTTCTCCGGAAAAGAGTTCCGCAAATTCTCCGTCACGACCCGATAACGGTAACGCAACAGGCGCAACGCACCGAAAACGGCCGGTTCCACCACGTAATAGCGAAACCAATACGGCAAAATGGAGAAAAACTTACAGAAAATCCAGAGGCTTTCCAGTCCGATCCTTCCCCAAAAACCCAGATTCGGGCTTTTCTGTCTTTCTACCTCCGGCTTACTCATTCGATTTCGGTTCTACGAACAGTTTCACATTATCGACCTTCGTGCGGACCGAAAGCCACTTGCGCAACTGCTCCCGGTCTATCTGGCGTTGGAAATCCTTCGGCGTAATGACACAGACCAACAGCGTATCCAGCGGTTTGCCCGCAACGTCGAACATCACCCCTTTGGTAAGCGACATCGACTCCACGTTATCCGATATCACGCCCACCTCCTGCGAAATATCGCCGATATCGACATTCGTCACCTGATAGCGAGCCAGTCGCTGTTTCATCTCGGCGATTTGCCGATTCTTCTCGTCCAGCAGCTCCACATAACTCGACTGCAGCGACTGCAAATCGACCTTATCCGAGTTCGATGCCTGTCGCACCACCAATTCTGTCCGAGGCAGCCCATAGCTTGCGAGCTGTCCCCGCGCATTCTCGATCACATCTTCGCCGAGCGGCTCCCCGACCAACAGCAGTTCGATACGGGGCGATTCTCCGCCCCGCCGGTAGATCTTGCTGGATTCGATCACACGGGTCTGCGGGAAATTGAACACCTGGGCGATATACTTATCGGCCTGCACCTCGAAAATCGAAACCCGCACCATATGCAAGCCGATGAATACGCTGGGAATAAACGTAACGAGCGTAATCGCCAGCATCGTCCGCTTCACGAAACGCTCGCGGGATTTGTTGAGAAACGTCTTCTTCCTGTACTTCAGAAACCGGGTAAAAATATAAGTAGCCAGGGCGATAAAAACCGTATTGATGAAAAACAGGTAAAACGCCCCGAAGAAAAAACGATACTGTCCCGTCGCCAGACCGAACCCCGCCGTACAGAGAGGCGGCATCAACGCCGTAGCGATCGCAACGCCCGGAATAACGGTCGAATTACGATCCTGGCGCGATTGCGCCACGATACCGGCCATACCGCCGAAAAAGGCGATCAACACGTCGTAAGTCGTCGGAGTGGTACGTGCGAGCAACTCACTGCTCGCATTCCCCAGCGGGGAGATGAAAAAGAAGAGGGTCGAAGTCGAAATCGCCACGACGAACATCAGGACGAAGTTCCTGACGGATTTTTTCAGCAGGTCGAAATCGTTGATCCCGAGCGAAAAGCCGATACCCATAATCGGCCCCATGATCGGAGAAATACACATGGCGCCGATAATTACGGCGGCCGAATTGACATTCAGGCCCAGCGACGCCACCATCGTAGCGCAAATCAGGACCCACAAATTGACGCCGCGAAACTCCGTACCCTTGCTGATGTTGGCAGCTACTTCATCCTGCGAGGCCTTGTCATCCTCCAGACTGAAACGGTCCCGCATAAAAGCCCGGAACTCCGCCCAAAGTCGGAACGAATGACGGGACTGCTCTTTCAATTCACTATTTTCCATATCACTCATTTACTCTTCTTCGGATTCTGTATCCATATTCTTTCCCGGTTTCGGAAGCCCCGCCACCACGATCACGAACTCTCCTTTGGGCGTATGTTCCCGGAAATAGTCCGCAACCTCGGCAAGGGTTCCCCGCACGGTCTGTTCGAACTTTTTGGTCAGTTCCCGCGACACGGCCGCCATCCGCTCCGGACCGAACACCTCGGCGAACTGTTCGAGGGTCTTGACCACCCGGAAAGGCGACTCGTAAAAAATCATCGTACGCGGCTCCGACGCAAGGCTCTGCAAATGCTTGTTGCGGCCTTTCTTCTGGGGCAGAAAACCCTCGAAGCAAAACCGGTCGCACGGAAAGCCGCTCTGCACGAGCGCCGGAACGAAAGCCGTAGCTCCGGGCAGCGTCTCCACCTCGATCCCCGCTTCAAGACAGGCCCGCACCAGCAGGAATCCCGGGTCGGAGATTCCCGGCGTGCCCGCATCCGAAATCAGAGCCGCTGAACGGCCCTGGGCGATGTTGTCGGCCACCAGACCAACCGTCGCATGTTCATTGAACTTGTGGTGGGCATACATCTTTTTCTCGATGCCCAGATGCTTGAGCAGCACCGACGAGGTGCGCGTGTCTTCAGCCAGAATAAAATCGACTTCGGAAAGCACCCTGACGGCCCGAATCGTGATGTCGTCCAAATTTCCGATCGGCGTAGGAACGATATAGAGCTTAGCCATCGTCAGGAGAGTTTACGTTCCAGCAACTCTATCAGGAACCTCACTCCGTCGGACGAAGGGTTCCAATCGTAATTCTCGGAGATATAGATAATGCAGTCGTCCAGGTCGTCAAACTCGTTCAGACGGTCGATCGTCCGTTCGTACCGCTCGGTATCGCCGCCGAACAAGTCCCGCAGCAACAGGAATTTGTCGTTGATACCGATCGCCTGCTTCAGGTCGGTGATCCGCTCCTTGCGCACGATTTCGGAAGCCATGTCCTTCGGCGCGGCGATCGTGTCGGCCAGCGTATGCACGTCACCGCCCAACACCTCGCCCAGCACCGGCTCCGGCTCGGCGGCAAACGGGTATTTCGGGGCATCGGTTTTAGCCGAAGTCGTTTCGGCGACGCCCGTCTTTTGCGAAGCGGCAACGGAAGCATCGGCATCCGCCGCATTATCCGCTTGCTCCGAAATCTCTGCAGCGACAGAGTCGGATTCCGATGTTTCGGACTGTGGCTCCGGCATTTGCGACGTTACGGACTTCTTCGGTTCATCCATTTTTTCGAGGAGTGTTTCCAGCTGCGGAGCCGCTGCATCGTCCTGCTTCTTTCCGGCGGTTGCCTGTTGCTGCGGAACCGCTGCATGCCCCGGCTTCTGCCCGGTCCCGACCGGAATCTTCGAAGCAGCGGCTTCCTGCGGCCCGTCCGTCTCGTAGAGAGACATGATGACCCGCCGCTTCTCCCTGTGACGGATCACCAGATCGTCCAGATCGAACAGACTGTCCGATACGACGACTTTCTGCTTCGATTCGGCATCGGCTTCAGAGGAGGGAGCAACCACCTGACCGGCAGACGATCCGGCAAGCCCCTCCCGGCCGGTCCGAACCGCAGCATCGTGCCCGGTTCCCGACGCTTTGTCGGACTGCCCTTCCATCGAAGCATCCTGCCGCGAAAGACCGGACGTCACAGATACCGCGACCGCGACAGCTATAGACTCCGCTGCAGGTGCAGATTCCGATACAGGCACGGATTCAGGGGCAGATTCGTCGGCAAGCACCGGATCCGGCTCGGCCACAGGAGCAGACGCAACGACAAGTACAGGTTCCGGCTCAGGTTCTGTAACGGCAGATGCCGAAACCGGCTTCACGGAGGGCGCAGATTCCGGCACAGCAGCAGACACCCCGGCGGATTCACCCAAAGCTTCGGGCATCGCAGCCGGCTCCGGCAGGGAGTCGCGGACAGGCTCCGCCAGCAAATCGTCCAGGTCGATACTTATTTCGGACACCGGCGCAACTTCGGCGACGGACTGCTGCGCAGCGACGGACGCGGAAGCGGAGGAATCCCCTTCGTCGAAATTCGCAAACCGTATCGCTTCATACAATTTTTTGAGCTTGTCCAAAACCAAATCCCGCTCGATGCCGGGGACATCGTGCGAACCCGCCCAGCCATCGACCAGTTCGATCAAACGGGCAAGTTCTTCCTGTATCTTGTTCACCTCCATAACAAAATCGGTTTATCAGAGCCAAAGGTACGAAAAATATCGGATGCGGGAAACGGTTTGTCCGCAGATTGCCAAAAATTCACCGATGCAGCTCGACGATTATTTTCCGAATCGGAAAAACTATGTATATCTTTGCTTCGGATGCAAAACCGAACGAAAAACCTTCGAACGGACACCGCACCCGCTTTGCTGCATATACCCACACTAAAAAAATCATCCTGAAATGGATATTCTGGAACTGCGCCGCTATTGCCTCTCCCTGCCGCTGGCAGAAGAGTGTACCCCGTTCGACGAAACGACCCTGGTCTTCAAAATCGGGGGCAAAATGTTCTGTTACACCGATATGGTGGAATTCCGATGGATCGCTGTAAAGTGCGATCCGGATCGGGCCGTTCTGCTTCGCGAACGCTATCCGGAACTGGTCACTCCCGCTTTCCACAGCAACAAACGCCACTGGAACGGCATCCGTACGGATGGTGATCTGCCCGACGCCTTTATCCGCGAGCAACTCCGCCACTCCTATCTGCTCGTCGCGGCAGGCATCACCCCCAAAGCCTTGCGGCAGGAAATACGAAACCAGATCGAAAAAGCCGGGCTCCCCGAAGAGTAACCCGGCTTTCGCCTCTTTCCCGAATCAGCCCCGCATCTGCCGCCGCATCATCCGACGCCAGCGGAAATACCCGGCCAGCGACATCGTCAGGTAAATCGTGTAGAGCAATGCGGTGAGCGGGATCTCCTTGTAGAAATAGAGCCCGACCGTCACCAAATTGACTACAAACCATACAAACCACTGTTCCAGATACTTGCGCGAAAGCATCCACATTCCCACGATGCTCAGCGACGTGGTCAGGCTATCCCAGAACGGCACGGTGCTGTTGGTAAAGGTCACGAGCACCCAGTAGATGAACAGATGGATCGCCGCATACGCCGCCGCGATCATCGGCCAGCGGCGTGCGGGCGTACGGGAAATACCGCCGCCCTTTTCGGTTTTGGGAGCGTTGCGCCATACCAGCCACCCATAGACACTCGCCAGAAAATAATAGACGTTCATGCCGAAATCGGCATAAAGCCCCGTCTGGAAGTAGAGCGTACCGTGCACGACGGGCATCACCAGCCCCACGAGCCAGAGGTAGATGTTGGCCCGGTATTCGAGCCACAGATAGAGCAGCCCCAGCGTAAAGCCGACGATCTGCAGGATGAGTTTGAGTTCCATCGCCTAAAACCGCACCGTTACGTTGGCCAGCACGTTGAACATCGCCTGGGGAAAATAGAAGGCCGAATCTTCGCGCACACCTCCGACAATCGACGAATAACCGTAGCCGTTGTTACAATACTCCGTATTGAAAAGATTGTTGATCTGCACGCCGAAACGCACGCTTCCGATCTTCGAGGCAGCCAATTCATACCCCAGGTTCAGGTTGGTGACACAGTAGTCGTCGAGCGACAGCGCATCGTTGCGGCCGTTGGTAAAGTATTGTTTGCCGACATACTGCGTATGCAGCAGGGCGCTGAACCCTTTGACATGGAAATCCAATAGCACTCCGGCGATGACCGACGGAGAGTAGGAAAGGGTCGAGGTCCCGAGATACAGCTCCTTTTCGCCCAGGTAGTTCCAGTCGGCGTCGTACTCCGAAACATATTCCGTATAGTTCTCGATCCGGTTCTGGCTCAGGGTCGCATTGGCTCCCAGCGAAAACCAGCGGGCGATGTTCAGCGAAGCCGAGAGTTCGATGCCCCGGCGGTAACTGTCTGGAATATTGCGGGACAGCTCCTGCCCCGTGTCCGAGAGTTCGCCCGTAGCGACCAGCTGATCCTTGTAGGACATATAGTAGAAGTTCACGCCCGCCTCGAAACGGTCGTTGTGGAAAAGATAGCCGAACTCCCAGTCGTACAGCCGCTCCGAGGTGGGATACTCCCCGTTCTTGGTATCGGTGAAGTTGCTGCGCGTAGGCTCCTTCTGCGCCACGGCGAACGACACATAGACCTTGTGATTCCGGGCGAAAGTGTAGTTCACGCCCGCTTTGGGGTTGAAAAAGTGATAGGTACGGTGAATATCCAACTCCTGAAGCGCCGAAGTGGTGCTGTTGAAATTGTCGTTGGTGCCCGTAATGTTATGCCGGATGAAACGGTACTGCAGGTCGGCATAGAGGTTCAGTCCTCGTGCAGCCTCCCAGTTGATCTTGGAGAAGACGTTGGCATCGTACTTGGTCGAGGCGTTACGATAATACTCGTGACGCGGGAAGCCGGGTGCATCGACGACCGACATCACGTTTCCCCAGTGGCCGCCGTCATATACGCTGCCCGCACCGCCCAGGGCCAGTTGTACGCGGCCACGAGTATAGTTGGCCGATGCAACCACGCCGCCGAAATGGTTGTCCATCGACTTGCGGCGAATCAGATTGCTTTCGGTAATCGGCTCGTTCGGATCGTCCGTAGGGATCGGCGCGATACCGTACTCGCTCAACGTCTGTCCGTTCTTATACTGGTTGTAATAACCCGAACCGTAGGTGTAGTGGCCCGTGACATTCAGCGTCCAACGGGCGTTGAAGCGATGATTGACGATCAACTGATTGTTGATCTGGGTATAGTTATCCGTCTGGTTATCATAAAACGAAATCGATCCGTCGGCATGTTTGACAAGCCCCTGCGAATTGTAGCGCCGGTCGGTTTCGAGCTGCTCCTTCGTCACGCCGTCATAAGCCAGTCCGACTCTGGCCACACCGCCGAAGGAGATCAGCTTCACGGCCGTACCCCCATCGTAGTACCCGACCTGCAACATGTAGGACTCCAGGTTGGTGAAGGCCCGATCGACATAACCGTCCGAGGAGATATGCGAAAGCCGGGCATCGACGGTCCAATGGCCGCCCATGAGTCCCGAACCGATCTGCAACGACTGTTTGTTGGTGTTGTAGGAGCCATAGGAAAGGGACGCTTCGCCAGAAAATTCGCTCGACATCGGGGCGGTGGTCATATTCACCGAACCGCCGAAGGCTCCCGTACCGTTGGTCGAGGTTCCGGCACCGCGCTGTACCTGGATCGTTCCGACCGAAGAAGCCATGTCGGGCGTATCGTACCAATAGACCGAGTGGCTCTCGGCATCGTTCATCGGCACGCCGTTGGTTGTGACATTGATGCGCGAAGCATCCGAACCGCGCAGACGGAACGCCGTACCGCCGATGCCGTTGCCGGCATCCGAAGTGGCGACCACCGACGGAGTCATTTGCAACAACGTCGGCATGTCGCTGCCGAAATTCCGGCGAGAAATCGCTTCTCGGCCGATATCGGCATATGCCACCGGAGTTTTGCGATCGACGCGGGTAGCGGTCACCTCGATCTGCTGCAATTCGTACAGTTTCATGGAATCCGGAGTCATGGAGTCCGTTTCCACCGGTTCGTCCGCGTGCACCGGCATCGCGCACCAGACAGCCGCAGCCGTAAGCGGCAGTAAGAAAATCCTTTTCATAACTTTAATTGAATTAAAAGAACAGAAAAGGGGTATGTCGTATCGATTATAGATTCCCGGTTTCAGCATTACCCGTATCCGGTACAATGGGTATAATCTCAGCCTGACAGTAAGGCACCCCTTCAAGAATACGGGCGCAAAGATAACATTAAATTTCGGAAAATCGCACCGCATCACAAAAAGAGTACGCCACCCGGCTCGACCCCAGGAATGGCGCACAGCTTTGTTCGAACAACTCACTCCGAATGCGGCGGACAGCGACGAAAAACCGACTGTTCGGATATTTGCCGAAAAAAACGTTTACAACCCGGAACCAGGCAAAACCCGGGACCGTTTTCCGGCTCCGACAGTTGAAAAATCCGGTATCTTCCTCGGGACAGGGCAAGCCTGGGGAGAGTCATCACCTACCGGAAAGTACCGAACCGATAGACGGTCTTCTGGCAATAAAATCCGTCAGGCGCAAGCAGCGGAGAAGGAAATTCCGGCCGATTGACCGCATCGGGATACCCCTGACAGACGACGGCGACCCCTTCGTAATCCCGGTAGCGGCCGCCCGACTTCGTTTCGGGGCATCCGCCGCCCAAGCGATTGCCGGTGTAGAGCGTCACGCCGGGCTGCGAAGAGAGAATCTCCACCCGGCGTCCCGAACGTGCATCGCGCAATTCGCCGACTTCGGTCAGGATATTCTGCCGCCAACCGTCCACGGGGAAGAAGTGGTCGTACCCCCGCAGCATCCGGATCCGGTCGAAATCGGAATCGACGCCCTCACCCAAGCGGCGCAGTGAACGGAAATCGGCGGGCGTACCGGCAACACCGAGCAGTTTCCCGGTAGGAATCAGACGATCGTCCGCTTCCAAAACAGTCGAAGCATCGAGCCGCAGCTCGTGGTCGAGTACCGACCCGCTGCCCTCGCCGCCCAGATTGAGCAGCAGGTTGCAGGCCATGTTCACGGGCGTCGTCCGGTCGGTTCGAGCGATATAAGTTATTTCCAGCGCATTATCTTCGTCGAAATCGAAAGCGGCCTCGACCTGCAAATTACCGGGATACCCCTGATCGCCGTCGTCGGAAGAGAGCGACATCACGACCCGGTTGGTTTCGACACGGCTCTCCCACAAGCGCCCGGCGAAGCCCTTCACACCGCCGTTGAGATGCCCGGCCATGCCGTTTATATCCAAGCGGTATTCTTCGCCGTCAATCCGCATCGTCCCGTAAGCGATGCAACCGGCCACGCGGCCGATGCTTTTGCCGCACAGGGCCGGATCGCCGAAATAACTGCGGAAATCCTTGTAACCCAGCGCCACATCCGCCAAATGTCCGTCACGATCGGGAACCAGAATCGACACGACAGCCGCGCCGACATTGCAAAGCCGCACTTCGGCACCTGCGGCATTGCGCAGCGTATAGAGCACAACGGCCTCGCCCTCCGAAGTGGCGCCCCAGATCTGCTGTTCGATCTCCATCCCTATTCGCCCGGCTTCAGATTACGCAGCAGGTTGTCGATACGACGCAGGGTCTCCTCCTTCCCGATGAAAGAGGTAACGTCGTACATACCGGGACCCTTGCCGGCTCCGACCAGCGCCAGGCGCAGCGTGTTCATCACCTGTCCCAGCGAATAGCCCTTCTGCTCGATCCAGCCGTGCACGATCCGCTCGGTATTTTCGAGCGAAAAATCGTCGATGCCGGCCAGCACCTCGCGCAGTTCGCGCAGCATAGCCGGATTATCGCCCTTCCAATACTTCTTAGCCTGCTTCTCATCGTACTGAGTCGGAGCGACGAAGAAGAACGAGGTCAGATCCCACAGATCGGTGATGAACGTGGCCCGCTCTTTCATAATGCCTGCGGCACGCCCGGCCAACTCGTCCGAAACCTCGATGCCGTGCTCGCGCAGGATCGGCTGATACAGTGCGGCCAGCTCCGCGTCGCTCTTATGGTGCATATACTGGGCGTTGAACCACTTGGCCTTGTCGGGCTGGAAGCGGGCGCCCGATTTCGAAACGCGCTCCAGCGAGAAGCTGTCGATCAGCTCCTGCATCGAGAAGATCTCCTGCTCGGTGCCGGGATTCCACCCCAGCAACGCCAGCATGTTGATAAACGCCTCGGGGAAATAACCGTCCTCGCGGTAACCGCGTGCGGTTTCGCCCGTCGGGGATTTCCAGAAGAGCGGGAACACGGGGAACCCCATCTTGTCGCCGTCGCGCTTCGAGAGTTTGCCGCCGCCCGTAGGTTTCAGCAGCAGAGGCAGATGCGCGAAGCGGGGCTGCAGGTCCGTCCAACCAAAGGCCCGGTACAGCAGATAATGCAGCGGCAGCGACGGCAGCCACTCCTCGCCACGGATCACGTGCGACACCTCCATCAGACGGTCGTCCACGATATTCGCCAGGTGGTACGTAGGCAGCGCATCGGCCGACTTATAGAGCACCTTGTCGTCGAGCGTCGAAGTGTTCACCTCGACATGCCCCCGGATCAGGTCGTCCATTTCGACGATCTCGTTTTCGGGCATCTTGAAGCGAATGACCCACTGGTCGCCCCGCGCGATGCGGGCTGCGACCTCCTCTTTCGAGAGAGAGAGCGACGTAGGCAGTTTCTCGCGGATCGAATAGTTGTATGCGAAAGTTTCGCCGCGCGCCTCGTACTCCTTGCGCAGGGCGTCCAACTCCTCGGCAGTATCAAAAGCGTAGTAGGCCCATCCGGACTCCACGAGCTGTTTCGCGTATTTCAGGTAGATGTCGCGCCGCTCGCTCTGGCGGTACGGCGCATGGGGGCCGCCGACGCCGACACCCTCGTCGATCTCGATGCCGCACCACTTGAGCGACTCGAGGATATACTCCTCGGCACCCGGCACGAAACGCTGCGAGTCGGTATCTTCGATACGAAGAATCATCGTACCGCCGTGCCGACGCGCGAACAGGTAGTTATAAAGCGCCGTACGTACGCCGCCGATATGCAGAGGCCCCGTAGGGCTGGGTGCGAAGCGCACCCGGACAGGTCTTTCCATATTTCGTTACTCTTTGTTGATTTCCTTTTTATCGTCATGTTCGGATTCGGCCGTCTTGCGACCGGCCGCATCCTGCGTCGCCGCACCCCCTCGGGCAGGTTTGCGCAAAGTCGGCGCCACGGCCCACAGCGCACACATCACCCACACTACGAAGGCACCCGATACCACGCGCCAGACCGCATCGTTCCTCAAAGCGACCGCTGCGAGAAGCAGGACGAAAAATATCCGTTCCGTCCATCGGGAGGTAAGCGCCCGGGCGATTTTTGCACGATTTCCCATACCGTTTACTTAATGCGGTATTCGACCCGCATGGTGATACGGGCCTTTTTCTGCCGGCTCGAGGTGTTGAACGATCCTCCGGCCGAGAACTCCTCGTTGGTATTGGCACCCGTGATCTGGAACACGCCCATACGGGCCGAAGCCACTCCGCCGAGCTTCGCTCCGGCATTGACCGCGATCTTCTCGGCACGGACACGGGCATCGGCCGATGCTTTCTCGATGAGCGACAACTTCACGTCGTCGAGCTTCGTATAGTAATAATCGGGCTGCATAGCCTCGATCGAAACGCCCTGGGCTATCAGCGAAGAGATTTCACGCGAAACATTCTCGACGGCATCGACACTCTTCGACTCGACGGTGAAGCCCTGCGAAAGCCGGTAACCGGTAAACCGCTGTCCGGCCCAACTGCCATTGGCCGAATAGACCGGCTCGTACTGCTTGGTGACGTTCACGAACTGGAAGACCACGGCTTCGGCAGCGATCCCTTTTGAGAGGAGGTAGTCGTACACCTTCTTCTTGCTGGATTCGATCTGCGCGTATCCCGCTTCGACGTTCTGCGCCTCGGCGGTGATGAAACCGTTCCAGACGATCAGGTCGGACGAGAACTCGGTTTCGCCGAGGCCCGTCACCACGATCGTCTCCTGCGCGTGGTATTTATATGTGTACGCCCTTGCGAGCAACCAGGCGCTGACGACGATCGCCGCACCGATGATGAGGTACTTCCAATACGCTTTCATAACCGTAATATTTTAAGAATTATATTTGCTAACCCGCCGCAATTCATCGGCCGCTTCCGGTCCGGCGTTTTCAACAGGACACGATCACCGCATCCGGCGGCGCCCCGCCCGCTACCGTAAACGGCAGCGCGGCACTACACGTTGAACAGGAAGTGCATGATGTCGCCGTCCTGCACCACGTACTCCTTGCCCTCGACCCCGATCTTGCCCTGGTCGCGGCAGGCCTTTTCGGAACCCAGCGCCACATAGTCGTCGTACTTGATGACTTCGGCACGGATGAAGCCCCGCTCGAAATCGGTGTGGATGATGCCGGCGGTCTGGGGCGCTTTCATGCCCCGGCGGAAAGTCCAGGCACGGCTCTCGTCGGCACCGGTCGTGAAAAACGTCTGCAAATCCAGCAATTTATAGGCCGCTTTAATCAGACGCGCCACACCCGACTCCTTCAGGCCGATCTCTTCGAGGAACATCTGGCGCTCCTCGTACTCGTCCAGCTCGGCGATGTCGGCCTCGGTAGCTGCGGCGACGATCAGCATCTCGGCCCGCTCGTCGGCAATGGCGGCCTCGACGGCCCGGGTATGTTCGTTGCCCGTCACGGCGCTCTTCTCATCAACGTTGCAGACGTAGAGCACCGGTTTGTCGGTCAGCAGGTTCAGGTCGGCGACCAGCTTGCGGTCCTCTTTCTCGAGCTCCACGGTCCGGGCGCTCAACCCCTGCTCCAGGACGGCCTTGTACTGCAACAGGATCTCTACGGCACGTTTGGCCTGCTTGTCCCCGCCCACGACAGCCTGCTTCTGGGTCTTGGCAAGGCGGTTCTCGATGGTTTCGAGGTCCTTGAGCTGCAACTCGGTATCGATGATACCCTTGTCGCGCACAGGGTCGATCGAACCATCGACATGGGTAATGTTATCGTTCTCGAAACAACGGAGCACATGAATAATGGCGTTCGTGTTGCGGATGTTGGCCAGAAACTTGTTGCCCAGCCCCTCGCCTTTCGAGGCACCTTTCACCAGTCCGGCGATATCGACGATCTCGATGGTGGTGGGAACCACCCGCTTGGGATTGTCGATCTCCGCGAGCCGAATGAGCC
>ERZ860668.1585-NODE-1585-length-13855-cov-5.752464_pt1 | contig 13855 bp, 8 predicted proteins | sample MGYA00510062_ERZ860668 | MGnify/ENA primary metagenome ERZ860668 (study PRJEB30046, sample SAMN00715258) | human gut metagenome | study: EMG produced TPA metagenomics assembly of the A metagenome-wide association study of gut microbiota in type 2...
GGCTCGTTAGAGGAACTTAAAAAGCTGACAATTAAGTAACAGGTATTTCTTTTCCCAACAACTTATCTCTTCTCTCATTTGTTATAATCGTATTATTACTAAAAAAGATACGATTATGAACTTTGATATAGCTATTATTGGTGGTGGTCCTGCCGGGTACACAGCTGCCGAACGGGCAGGGGCCAACGGATTAAAAGCCGTTCTTTTTGAGAAAAAGGCAATGGGTGGAGTGTGTCTCAATGAGGGGTGTATTCCTACTAAAACTTTGTTATATTCTGCTAAAATACTGGATAGCATTAAAAGTGCTTCCAAATATGGCGTTTCTGCCGATTCTCCTTCGTTCGATTTATCCAAGATTATGAGCCGCAAAGACAAAACAGTGAAAATGTTGACGGGTGGCGTGAAGATGACTGTGAATTCTTACGGAGTGACGATCGTGGAGAAAGAAGCTTTTATAGAAGGAGAGAACGAGGGGATGATCCGCATCACCTGTGATGGAGAAACTTATTCCGTGAAATACTTGCTGGTATGTACCGGTTCCGATACAGTGATTCCTCCCATACCGGGATTGTCGGGAGTCAGTTATTGGACTTCCAAGGAGGCGTTGGAGATAAAAGAACTTCCCAAGACGCTTGTTATTATTGGCGGTGGAGTGATCGGGATGGAATTTGCTTCTTTCTTCAACAGCATGGGAGTAAAGGTGCATGTGGTAGAAATGATGCCGGAGATTTTGGGAGCGATGGATAAGGAAACGAGCGGTATGCTTCGCGCCGAATATGCCAAACGGGGAGTCACTTTCTATTTGAATACGAAAGTAGTGGAAGTGAACGCTCATGGAGTCGTGATAGAAAAAGAAGGCAAAGTTTCCGCTATTGAAGCGGAGAAAATCTTGCTTAGTGTAGGCCGTAAGGCAAATTTATCCAGAGTGGGGCTGGACAAGCTGAATATAGAATTGCATCGGAACGGGGTCAAAGTAGATGAACATCTGTTGACTTCGCATCCCCGTGTATATGCTTGTGGGGATATTACAGGTTATTCTTTATTGGCACATACCGCTATTCGTGAAGCGGAAGTCGCTATCAATCATATCTTGGGAGTGGAAGACCGGATAAATTACGATTGTGTTCCGGGAGTTGTTTATACCAATCCCGAAGTGGCAGGAGTGGGAAAGACAGAAGAAGAACTGATAAAATCAGGACTTTCTTACCGTGTGTCCAAATTACCGATGGCTTATTCCGGTCGGTTCGTAGCCGAGAATGAACAGGGAAACGGCCTTTGTAAGTTGATTCAGGATGAAGAAGGGAAGATAATTGGTTGCCACATGTTGGGAAATCCGGCGTCGGAACTCATAGTGATCGCAGGTATTGCTATTCAGAGAGGCTATACGGTGGAAGAATTTCAGAAGACTGTATTCCCGCATCCTACGGTCGGAGAGATTTATCACGAGATTATGTTTTAACTCTTATTCTGTCTGACCTATGATTCGATGTATCTATAGTCCGTTTACTGATATTTACTTTCACTTGGCTGCAGAAGAATATCTGTTGAAGCAGGGAAATGAAGACATTTTCATGCTTTGGCAGGACACTCCTTCTGTGGTAATAGGGAAGCATCAGCGGTTACGGTCGGAAGTCGATCAGGAATGGGCGGAACGGGAGCAGGTACATATTGCCCGTCGTTTTTCCGGTGGGGGAGCAGTGTACCATGATTTGGGCAATGTCAATCTGACTTTTATAGAAACGACTCCCCGCTTGCCGGAGTTTGTCACGTACTTGCAGCGGACGTTGGATTTCCTGAACTCTATGGGACTGATGGCAACAGGAGGCGAACGATTGGGGGTTTATCTGAATGGATTGAAAATATCAGGAAGTGCGCAATGCCTGTACAAGGATCGGGTATTGTATCATTGCACGCTATTGTATGATACGGACCTTACAGCGTTGCATCAAGCATTGAATCCGGAACCGATGGTCGATGATGAAACGTTATCGTCTGTATATGCTGTTCCTTCCGTTCGGAGTGAAGTAACCAATATCCGCAAGCATTTGTCGGCGGGGACTGTCACTGATTTTAAAGAAAAGGCTTTTCTGTATTTCAGTAAGTCGCAATCCGTCAGTGCTTTCACCAGGGAGGAGATAGAAGCCATCAATCAGCTCCGGGAAGAGAAATATATTCAGAAAGAGTGGATATATAGCCGTTGATGCTTGGTTGTACCGATTGGCCTCCGGTTAAAATTTACTTAACTTAAAACTTTCTATTTCAGCCCATTGTTGTAATATATCTAAGGTTGAATAATAAATTTACTGTCTATGTCAAAATTCGAAATAAAAATGCCTAAGTTAGGCGAGAGTATAACCGAAGGGACCATTGTCTCTTGGTCTGTAAAGGTGGGTGACATGATTCAGGAAGACGATGTGCTTTTTGAAGTGAATACTGCTAAAGTAAGTGCAGAAATCCCTTCTCCCGTAGCGGGAAAAGTGGTGGAGATTTTATATAAGGAAGGTGACACGGTAGCTGTAGGAACAGTTGTCGCCATTATTGATTTGGATGGCGAAGAATCATCCGGTACGGAGCCGGCAAGCGAAGGTGCCACAAACGAAGGAGCTGATGCCAGTCAGGTTGCCGCTGATGTTTCCGGAACATCACAATCAGCAGCAGACATTGCTAAGAGTCAATCAGTGAATACTGCATCAACCTCCGTTGATACATCCAAACCCGTTGCTGTTGAGGAAGAACGTTGGTATTCTCCTGTTGTGATTCAGTTGGCGCGGGAGGCTAAGATTCTGAAAGAAGAGTTGGATGCTATACAAGGTACGGGTTATGAAGGGCGATTGAGTAAGAAAGATATAAAAGACTATATTGAAAAGAAGAAAAGAGGAGATATGGCTGAACAGAAGCCAGCCTCTGCCGTTGCTGCTCCGGCTGCAAACAAACCGTCGGTGGTTGTTGCTCCCGAACCGATAACTCCGAAAACGTCTCCGGCTGCATCTGCCCCTGCTGCACAGTCGGCTGCTACTTCATCCAAATCGTCTGTTCCTGTTGCCATGCCTGGAGTTGAAGTGAAAGAGATGGATCGTGTTCGCCGGATTATTGCCGACCACATGGTTATGTCTAAGAAAGTATCTCCTCATGTAACCAATGTGGTAGAAGTAGACGTCACCAAGCTGGTGCGTTGGCGTGAAAAGAACAAAGATGCTTTCTTCCGTCGCGAAGGAGTGAAGTTGACTTATATGCCTGTGATAACCGAGGCCGTAGCGAAAGCATTGGCAGCCTATCCTCAAGTGAATGTGTCGGTAGACGGATATAACATCCTCTTTAAGAAACATATCAATGTAGGTATTGCCGTCTCTCTGAATGATGGAAATCTGATTGTGCCTGTGGTGCATGACGCCGATCGTTTGAATCTGAACGGCCTGGCAGTTGCCATTGACTCTTTAGCCCTGAAAGCAAGGGATAATAAATTAATGCCGGAAGATATTGATGGCGGTACATTTACCATTACCAATTTCGGAACGTTCAAGAGCCTGTTCGGTACACCGATTATTAATCAGCCGCAGGTTGCTATTTTGGGAGTAGGGTATATTGAGAAGAAACCTGCTGTGATAGAAACACCGGAAGGCGATACGATTGCCATCCGCCATAAAATGTATCTGTCTTTGTCTTACGACCATCGGGTAGTAGACGGAATGTTGGGAGGTAACTTCCTTCACTTTATAGCCGACTACCTCGAAAACTGGCAAGGCTGATAACTGATTGTTTCACTCATTAAGAACTTCATTCACTATGAAAAAGAAATATGATATAAAAACAACAGATGTAGAAACCCTGAAAAAGTGGTATCATCTGATGACATTGGGGCGTGCTTTGGATGAAAAAGCACCGTCATACCTGCTACAATCTTTGGGTTGGTCTTATCATGCTCCTTACGCAGGGCATGATGGTATTCAGCTTGCCATCGGTCAGGTATTCACTTTGGGCGAAGACTTTTTGTTTCCTTACTACCGCGATATGCTGACTGTACTTTCTGCCGGAATGACTCCGGAAGAAATCATCCTGAATGGTATCTCGAAAGCGACAGACCCGGGCAGCGGCGGACGTCACATGTCGAACCATTTCGCCAAACCGGAATGGCACATCGAAAACATTTCTTCTGCAACGGGTACACACGACCTTCATGCGGCAGGTGTGGCACGGGCAATGGTATATTATGGACATAAAGGAGTCGCCATCACTTCTCACGGAGAATCTGCCACTTCCGAAGGATTTGTATATGAGGCTATCAATGGCGCCAGCCTTGAACGTCTTCCTGTCATTTTTGTGATACAGGACAACGGATATGGTATCTCTGTCCCTAAATCGGAACAGACAGCCAACCGCAAAGTTGCCGAGAACTTCTCCGGTTTCAAGAATCTGAAGATCATCTATTGCAATGGAAAAGATGTGTTCGACTCGATGAATGCCATGACCGAAGCTCACGAATATGCAAGGGAAACCCGTAATCCGGTGATTGTGCAGGCCAACTGTGTTCGTATCGGTTCCCATTCCAACTCGGATAAACATACCCTGTACCGGGATGAGAACGAACTGGAATACGTAAAAGATGCCGATCCGCTAATGAAATTCCGCCGGATGTTGTTGCGTTACAAACGCCTGACGGAGGAAGAATTGCAACAGATCGAAGCTGACGCAAAGAAAGAACTGTCGGCTGCCAACCGAAAAGCATTGGCTGCTCCCGATCCTGATCCTAAGAGTATTTACGATTTTGTGATGCCCGAACCTTATCAACCCCAGAAGTACAAAGAAGGTACTCATGAAGCAGAGGGCGAAAAGACCTTCCTGGTAAATGCCATTAACGAGACATTGAAAGCCGAATTCCGTTACAATCCCGATACGTTTATCTGGGGACAGGACGTAGCAAACAGAGAGAAAGGCGGCGTGTTTAATGTCACCAAAGGGATGCAGCAGGAATTCGGCGAAGCCCGTGTGTTCAGTGCGCCGATTGCCGAAGATTATATTGTAGGTACCGCCAACGGAATGAGCCGCTTTGATCCTAAAATCCATGTCGTGATAGAGGGAGCGGAGTTTGCTGATTACTTCTGGCCTGCCGTAGAACAATATGTAGAATGTACGCATGAGTATTGGCGCAGCAATGGTAAGTTTGCCCCGAATATAACGCTGCGGTTGGCTTCCGGAGGTTATATTGGTGGAGGGTTGTATCACTCTCAAAATATAGAAGGAGCTTTGACTACATTGCCGGGAGCACGAATTGTCTGCCCTTCTTTTGCAGATGATGCAGCCGGATTGTTACGTACTAGTATGCGCTCTAAGGGATTTACTTTGTTTCTTGAACCGAAAGCATTGTATAATTCGGTAGAAGCCGCCACTGTGGTGCCGGAAGACTTTGAAGTACCTTTCGGAAAAGCACGTATCCGCCGTGAGGGTACGGATTTGAGTATTATCACCTATGGAAATACGACCCATTTCTGTCTGCATGCCGCCGAACGATTGGAGAAAGAGGGTGGTTGGAAAGTAGAAGTGATCGATATTCGTTCTCTGATTCCGCTGGATAAAGAGGCAATATTTGAATCGGTCAAAAAGACCAGCAAAGCATTGGTTGTACATGAAGATAAAGTATTCTCCGGTTTTGGTGCGGAGCTTGCAGCAATGATTGGTGAGGAAATGTTCCGTTATCTCGACGGACCGGTGCAGCGTGTCGGTTCTACGTTTACTCCCGTCGGTTTCAATCCGATACTGGAAAAAGAAATTTTGCCGGACGAAGCTAAGATATACGAAGCTGCACGGAAATTATTGGAATATTAAAAGAGAAAAATTATGAAAAAGATAGGTTTGTTTTATGCTACCAAAGCCGAAAGAACGAGTTGGGTGGCAGAGAAAATACAGAAAGAGTTTGGTGAAGACAAGATAGAAGTAGTGCCTATCGAGCAGGCCTGGCAGAATGATTTTGCTGCTTATGACTGCTTCATTGTGGGTGCTTCCACTTGGTTTGACGGAGAACTTCCTACTTATTGGGACGAACTGTTGCCGGAACTCCGGACAATGAAATTGAAAGGTAAGAAGGTTGCTATCTTCGGTTTGGGAGATCAGATACGTTATCCGGAAAATTTTGCAGATGGAATCGGTTTGCTGGCAGAAGTTTTTGAAGGGGATGGGGCTACCTTGGTCGGTTTTACTTCTTCCGAAGGTTACACTTTCGAACGTTCAAAGGCTTTACGTGGCGAGCAGTGGTGCGGGTTGGTTGTCGATTTGGATAATCAGTCCGAACAGGCGGAAAAGAAAATCAAAGCATGGTGCCAACAGGTCAAAAAAGAGTTCGCGTAACGACTTTATTTCTCTTTATAAGATAGTGACGCTATCCGATGCAAATAGTGACGGTATACGCTTGGGATAGCGTCACTATCCCAAGCGTATACCGTCACTATTTTTTTTCTGCATTAATCTGGAGCCTTACGCTTGTTTATAGCGTATATCGACTGCGATTTTTGCTTGCTTCCTTATATCTCTTAATGATAAGGGAGCTTTCTCTTTTAAAGATATTTGTTGGCTCTTATCCTTTATAAATAAATTTCACTTCTGCCCAACGATTCTTCTCTTTATAATGAACGAAAGTCAGTCCGTTCTTCTCCGCTTCTTCGCGGATGGCGGCAATGTCGTCTACATAAAATCCACTCATATAGAGTTCGGAATTCGTATGCATACAGGCAACATATTGCTTCATATCATTTAGTAATATATTCCGGTTGATGTTGGCGATGATAACGTCGAAAGGTCCTTTTCCTGCAAGCGACGAGGCATCTCCTTCTGATACGGCAATATCGTCTACGTGGTTCAATTCGATGTTTTCGATGGAGTTTCGTACGCACCATTCATCAATGTCGATGGCTGTACAGGGGCGTGCGCCCCGCATACGTGCGAGGATGGCAAGAATCGAAGTTCCGCAGCCCATATCGAGCAGGGATTTATCTTTCAGTTCGCTGTCCAATAATTCTTCAATGATGAGGCTGGTAGTCTCGTGGTGTCCTGTTCCGAAGGCCATTTGAGGATTGATAACGATGTCATATTCCGCTTTGGGGACATCTTGGTGGAAAGTGCTGTGGATCACACATCGGTTTCCGATAATGATGGGTTGGAAGAAATTCTTTTCCCATTCCTCGTTCCAGTCCTTGTCTTCCGCTTCGGTATATGTATAAGTAATATCCGTATCGGGTAGGGGGAACTCGTTGATGGCAATCTTGATGGCGTTTTCATCACACAATGTCTGTTGGATATATGCGGTCAGTCCGCCTTCACACTCAACAAAACTTTCAAATCCGACTTCACCCAGTATGGCAGCCAGTACGTCATTGACGGTTTCGGTACAAGGCTGGGTGCGGAATGTGAACTCAAAATACTTCATAGTTGTTTTTAATGCTGGTGAATAATGTACAAAGATACAGCAATCCGGGTATAGAAAGTCAAGTTTGCCTGAACTTTATGCCGGTGAGCGTTGTATCTTCTACAAAGATAGTTAGAAATAGGGATTTCCCTATTATCCTTTGGGGAAAATCTCCCCCGGACGAAAAATCTCTTCCTTATCTTTGTAACGTGAATAAGTTTAAGTAATTACATAAACCGAGATGATATGAAAAAGATTGTTTATTTCTTGCTATTTGCCTTGTGCCTTCCGATAGGTATCTTTGCACAAAGCGTTGATGACGACCTTTACTTCGTACCTTCTAAAGACAAACAGGAGAAGAAAGAAACTCCGGTTAAGAAGGAACCGAAGAAACAGGTGACGACTAACATCTATACTTCACCGGGTACTACAGTAGTGGTTCAGGACCGTAAGGGAAGAACACGGGATGTGGATGAATATAACCGCCGTTATGACGCTCGTGAGAATGAATTCGTAATGGAAAACGATACCTTATATATAAAAGAGAAAGCTCAGCCAGACTTGGAAGGAGAATGGGTAACCGGTGAATTTGATGGTTCGCAAGAGGACTATGAATATGCTGAACGTATTATCCGTTTCCGTAATCCACGTTTTGCTATCAGCATTAGCAGTCCACTCTATTGGGACGTTGTTTACGGACCTAATTCATGGAACTGGAATGTATATACTGATGGTATGTACGCTTATGCTTTCCCGACATTTAGTAATCCGCTTTGGTGGGATTGGCGTTACAACTCCTACGGTTGGGGATGGAACTATGGCTGGGGATGGAATCGTCCTTACTATGGTTGGGGATATTACCCGGGTTCATGGGGCGGCTGGTATGGTGGCTACTGGGGTGGCTTCTATGGCGGCGGTTATTGGGGACATCATCACCACTGGGGTGGTGGTCCTAGCTGGGGCTGGGGCGGTGGTCATAGAGACATGCTATACACCAATCGTCGTTCTCCTAACAGGAGTGTTAACCGTACTACCAATGGTACCAGATATACCTCTAACCGTTATCAGTCTTCTCGTCCTTCATCAGTTCGTACATCTTCGAATAGAACAACTTCGGGACGTGTAGTAGGAACCAGAGAGAATAGTACACGGACAGGAGTAAGTACAAGAACTAGTTCTTCTCGCAGAGATACCTATACTCGTCCGAGCAGTACTCGTACCAGCACATCTTCGGGTATGAATCGTAGTAGTAGCACTCGTACTTCTTCTTCAAGAAGTGAAGGTACTTATAATAGGGGATCTTCTTCTAGAAGTAGCGGAACTTATTCAAGAGGAAGTAGTAGTTATACACCTAGTCGCTCTAGTAGCTCTCGAACATATACTCCTAGCAGTAGTAACCGTTCTAGTAGTAGTTCTCGAACATATACTCCTAGTAGCAGTAGTCGTTCTAGTAGTTCCAGTTCTTATTCTCCTAGTAGCAGTTCTTCTCGTTCTAGTGGTTCTTCGTATGGAGGCGGAAGTAGTAGCAGTAGTCGTGGAAGTTCTTCCGGTGGTGGAGGTTCAGCTAGAGGCGGTAGCAGGAGATAAAACTATAGCATATAATAATATTTAAGGAAACGTATGAAAAAGAAAATAAATATAGCTGCACTTGCTCTTATTATGGTGGCAAGTGCAAGCGCCCAGACAATATACGATGGTGCTAAGTTTACGCAGAAGGATTTGAATGGAACTGCCCGTTTTGTAGGAATGGGAGGAGCAATGGGTGCACTAGGAGGAGATATTTCTACTATGGGGACAAATCCGGCTGGTATTGGTATATATCGTAGTAATGATATAATGGGAACTTTCGGCTTTTCTTCTTTTGGTTCGGAGAGTAAATATGAAGGATCAAAGTTTAATGTTGATAAGACTCGTGGATCATTTGATAATATAGGATTTGTGTTTTCTTCTAAAATTGGAAATCAGACCGCTTTGCGTTATGTGAATTTTGGATTCAGTTACACTCGTTCCAAGTCATTTGATAAGTATATGACAATGGAAGGTTTGATTAATCTGGGGCCTGGAGGAACAATTCTTTCTCAGACTAATCAAATGACGAATCAAGCGAACACTATGATTAAAGCGAATGGTGACTTTATCAGTAAGTTAGCTGATGATAAGATTAATCTGTTTACTGATAGTCAGACTGGCTGGCTGGCTGCTATCGGCTGGAATGGATATTTATATAATGAAAATGAAGATAAAAATGGCTATATAGGTTATTTACCTCAACCATATTCATGGTATGATGGACATGAAAAAGGAGGAATCAATCAGTATGATTTTAATGTTGCTTTTAATATAAGTGATCGTGTTTATTTAGGATTGACCATTGGTGCTTACGATGTTAATTACTCAAAGATTTCTACTTATGGAGAGGAGTATGGGGAATATATTGTAGAAAATGTGAATTATGGTACTCCAAGTTATGAAATGACTACTGAGAATAAAATAGATGGTTCAGGTGTGGATTTTAAGTTTGGAGCTATCGTGCGTCCATTTGAAGACTCTCCATTCCGTATTGGTGTTTCTGTTCATACTCCTACATTTTATAATTTGAAAATTAAAACGAATGTTAGAGCAGTGACATATACCCCTGATTTTGACTCTAAAAAATTAAGTGAGGCTGTTGTAGATTCTTATGATTTTACGAATGGTGTTGATTATGGATATGACTTCCGTTTCCGTACACCATGGAAATATAATTTAAGTCTTGGGTATACTTATGGATCATCTTTCGCTATTGGAGCAGAATATGAATATCAGGATTACTCCGCTATGCATTTTAGTTATTCGGATGGAGAAGCAATGGGATGGCAGAATCCTACAGCAAAAGAAATGTTGAAAGGTGTGAATACTTTCCGTATCGGTGCTGAGTGGAAAGTTATTCCTCAATTTGCTTTTCGTTTAGGCTATAATTATATGTCAGCAGCATTCAAAAAAACAGCTTTTAAAGATTTGAGCTACAATTCAATTAATACGGATACGGATTTTGCGAATGCAAAAGCAAATAATAATTATACATTAGGTATCGGTTATAGAGGATCGACTTTTTACGCAGACTTGGCTTACATGTATAGTACTTATAAGGAAGATTTCTATCCATTTGATGATGGAGCTTTAAAAAAGACTGATGTGACAAATAGCCGTAGTAAAGTGATGATGACTTTAGGTTTACGCTTTTAATTAGAAACTGTTTTCAATTTCAATAATAACTTTTGTGTGTTAGAGTCCCTGGAATGCTGAGTGTCTACAGCAGTTCCAGGGATTTCTTTATTATCTTTTCATTTAATGCCAAAGAAGGTTCATTCTGTTTTGAATATTGTAATTTTGTTAGCCGATATAATTATTCTTTTTGTTTAAAGAAAAAAAACTACTTATTTTCTTGTTATTTAAAATAAATTCATATTTTTGTAATCGTAGTCAGAACCAAACTATGAAATATTGACGTCCTCTCTACACACAGACAATTTTTATTAACCTTAAAAGAGCAGTATTATGTTTAAACCACTCAAATCAGTAAGTGTGCTGTTGCTCTTGTTTGCCATGCCGGCAGCAATTTCCTATGCAGCCTCTGAGAATGGAGCAACAAGTGTGAGTGTCACACAGCAAAACGGTACGTGTAAAGGTGTAGTAAAAGACAAGGCAGGTGAAGCGGTTATTGGAGCTTCAGTTGTAGTCAAGGGTACTACAAATGGTGTAATTACCGACTTGGACGGTAATTTTGTTCTTTCCAATGTTCCTGATGGAGCAACGATTCAAATCTCTTATGTAGGTTATACCCCACAGGAAGTGAAGTTCACGGGTAAACCTTTAGACATTACCTTACAGGAAGATACGCAGACACTCGATGAAGTTGTAGTGACAGCTTTGGGGATTAAGCGTCAGAAAAGGTCCCTCGGCTATTCTACAACGACAGTAGGAGGAAAAGATTTCACGGAAGCTCGTACAACGAACATTGGTAACGCACTTTCCGGTAAGATTGCCGGTGTTTCCGTTTCCGGAAATGCAACAGGTCCGGGTGGTAGTAGCCGTGTCGTAATTCGTGGTAATGCTTCTTTGACGGGAAACAACCAGCCGCTTTATGTTATCGACGGTGTTCCGTTTGATAATACTAATATTGGTAGTGCAGGTCAATGGGGAGGTAAAGATATGGGCGATGGTTTGTCAAGTATCAATCCGGATGATATTGCAGATATTCAAGTGTTGAAAGGTGCTGCTGCATCTGCTCTTTATGGATATCGTGGTGGTAACGGTGCTATCTTGATTACTACTAAATCCGGTCAGAAAGGAAAACCGGTCTCCGTTGAATTTAACAATAACTTGGCTTTTGATGTGATTTATGATTACCGCGATTTCCAGAATGTCTACGGGCAAGGAACTCAGGGTAACCGTCCGCTTTCTGCAGATGTGGCAAAAGCAACGGAAACATCCAGCTGGGGTGAAGTAATGGATGGAAAAAAAGCAGTAAACTTCTTGGGGAACGAATATGCCTATTCTCCTGTAGATAACTGGAAGAACTTCTATCGTACTGGGATTAACAATACAACAACTTTGGCAGTAAGTGGTGCTTCCGATAAGATATCCTATCGTTTTGGTGTTTCCAATATGGCGGTAAAGGGGATACTTCCCAATTCCAGCATCAGTCAGCAAGGTATCAATATGAATACGACTTATGACATTTCTTCAAAAGTTCATTTAATGGTGAATGCCAACTACGTATTCGACAAGAATAAAGGTCGTTCTAACTTGTCCGATGGTAACAGTAACACGAATGCCGCACTTCTTTATCATGCCAATTCATTTGATATCCGTTGGATGGAACGTGAAAATCCGGATTGTGACTGGGGTACCGGTGCTGACGGGAAAGAGTTGTTAGGTGGTACGAACGGTTATTTTAATAATCCGTATTGGTTGCAGTACAGGGTTACCAATGAAACCAACCGTAATCGTCTGACTGGTGGTATGACTTTGAAGTATGATATCTTTGACTGGTTATACATTCAGGGGGCTGTGACACGTGACGGTTATAATCTGGAATATTCCGAAGTGAAGCCAATCGGTTCCGCTTCTCCGGAAGATCCACGCGGTTATATAAAGGAATACACTCAGAACTTCTCTGAAATGAACCTGAACTATTTGATCGGATTCAATAAGACATTCGGAGACTGGAGTGTCGGTGCTACTTTCGGTGGAAACCGTCAGAGAAATATTACAAAGAAATACGGTCTGGATGATAAGGCCTCTTCATTCTTTGTGCCCGATTTTTATTCAAGCAGCAACACTGCGAAGCATGTGTATAAGAAAGAATATACAGAATACCGGGTAAATTCAATCTATGGTACTGCAGACCTTGGTTATAAGAATCAGGTATTCTTAAACTTAACCGGACGTAATGACTGGTTCTCTACACTGGACCCGAATAATAATCATTATTTCTATCCTTCTATCGGTATGTCATGGGTATTTAGTGATACATTCAAGACTCCCGACTGGTTTACTTTCGGAAAGGTGCGTGCATCCTATGCAGCTGCATCTAACGGAACCAAAGCATATCAGAATCTTCTTACCTATAAAGTAGATAATTACCAATCGAACGGACAGCCTGTAGTAACGATCAATAACCCGACCGTACCTAACAAAGGACTGAAACCGGTTCAGATTTCCGAATGGGAAATTGGTTTGAACCTCTCTTTCTTGGATAATCGCCTGTCATTGGATGCTGCATATTATGTAAAAACAACCAAAGATGATATCGTGCAGGTAACCACCAGTGGTGCTTCCGGTTTTGAATCAGCTATCCAGAATGTCGGAGAAATCAGAAATAATGGTGTGGAAGTAATGGTGAATGCCGTTCCTGTTCATACAAAGGACTTTAACTGGAATTCTACATTCAATATCGCTTATAATAGCAGTGATGTGAAATACCTGGGAATAGACGGAACGGGAGAAAAGATAAAGAGATTAACTCTTGACGGAGCCAACTCACGTGTAGGTAGTGTTTCTGTTCAGAATATCTTGGGGCATCCTTATGGTGAATTAGTCGGTTATGAATACAAACGTACTTCGGACGGACAAGTTATTTTTGAAAACGGTCTTCCTGTACACTCAGACGAGGTTCAGGTATTAGGAAACGGCGTTTATAAGGTAACCGGCGGATGGCGCAATGAGTTTACTTACAAAAACATAACTCTTTCTTTCCTGATTGACTTCAAAGCAGGAGCTAAGATGTTCTCCGGAACCAATCTGTCTCTTTACAGCAACGGTCTGCACAAGAATACTTTGCAGGGACGTGGTGCTGACGGTAAAGGAACAATGGTGGGCAATGGTGTAATGTCTGATGGTAAAGGGGGCTATGTGAAGAATACCGTAGCCGTTTCTGCACAAGACTATTGGCAGGCTATTACCAGTCAGAATATTGCT
>ERZ860668.1597-NODE-1597-length-13765-cov-7.461123_pt1 | contig 13765 bp, 9 predicted proteins | sample MGYA00510062_ERZ860668 | MGnify/ENA primary metagenome ERZ860668 (study PRJEB30046, sample SAMN00715258) | human gut metagenome | study: EMG produced TPA metagenomics assembly of the A metagenome-wide association study of gut microbiota in type 2...
AGGCAGTGCTTGCCGCCATTGCACATGCCCCGCAGCATCTGCTCCCGGCAGGACGGGAACCGGAAGTTGGCGGTGGGGCCGCCGATATCGTGGATGTAGCCCTTGAAATCCGGCTCGTGGGTCATCCGCTCGGCCTCGGCCACGATGCTGTCGGCACTGCGGCTGGTGACCCGGCGGCCCTGATGCAGCTGGATGGCGCAGAAGTTGCAGCCGCCGAAGCAGCCGCGGTTCTGGATGATGGAAAACTGCACCTCCCGGATGGCAGGCACGCCGCCCATGCTCTCATAGATGGGGTGGTAGCGGCGGGTGTAGGGCAGCGCATACACCTTGTCCAGCTCCCAGCGCACCAGCGGCTTTGCCGGGATGTTCTGCACAAGGTACTTTTCACTCTGCTTCTGGACAATGATCTGGCCGCTGACCACATCCTGATTGTCCATCTGGATGCGGCAGGCTCTGGCGTAGGCCACCTTATCGGAGGCCACTTTCCGGAAACCGGCGCACTCCACATACTTTTCAGGCAGGTGGTCGAAGTCGGTCAGGTAGCAGGTGCCGTCCACATCGGTGATGGACTCCACCGGCTCCCCTGCCGCCAGCCGCCGGGCGATCTCCACGGTCTGGTGCTCGCCCATGCCAAAGCTGATGAGATCGGCTCCGGAGTCCTCCGCAATGCTGGGCAGAACGGTGTCCAGCCAGTAATCGTAATGGGCAAACCGGCGCAGAGAAGCCTCCAGACCGCCCAGGATCACAGGCAGGTCGGGGTAGGCCTCCTTGGCCAGCCTGGTGTAAACGGTGGCGCTGCGGTCAGGCCGCGCGCCGCCGATGCCGCCGGGAGAGTATTCGTCCTCGGCACGCGGAATTTTTGCCACGGAGTAGTGGCTCACCATGCTGTCCACGTTGCCGCCGCCGATGAAGAAGCCGTACTTCGGCCTGCCGAACCGCTTGAAGTCCTCGCAGTCGGAATAGCGGGGCTGGGCCAGCACGCCGACCTTATAGCCCTCGGCCTCCAGCAGGCGGCTGATGATGGCGGTGCCAAAGCTGGGGTGGTCAACGTAGGCATCGCCGCCCACCACCACAAAGTCCAGCTGATCCCAGCCCCGGGCTTCCATGTCCGCCCGGCTGATGGGAAGAAATTCGGTGTAGATTGGGGAAGAGTTGTCCATAGTGTTCCTCACTGGTTAAACTTCTCTGTCTGCTCCCCTGACAAGGAGCCAGAAGAAGTGTTGCTTGTGTTCTTATTCCTCCGGCTGATTCATCTGCATTTCCAGCCACTGCTGGCGGCTGATGAGGACAGCGCGGGGTTTGGCACCCTCATAGGGGCCGATGATGCCCTTCTGCTCCATCTCATCCATGATGCGGGCGGCGCGGGCATAACCCAGCTTACAGCGGCGCTGCAGCAGGCTGGTGGATGCCTGTCCGGCATCAATGACCACCTCAACGGCCTGCTTGAGCATGGGGTCGCTGCCGGTCTCCTCATCCGCATCTGCAGAGGATGCGCCCTTCTTGCCATCCTGAATGGCGTGCTTTTCCATGGCTTCGATCATGGCTTCGTCATACTGCACGGTGCCGCTCTGCTTGATGAAGTCCAGCACACGGCTGATCTCCTCATCCCGCACGAAAGTGCCCTGAATACGGGTAGGCTTGGGCGCACCCACGGGCATGAACAGCATATCACCCATGCCCAGCAGCTTTTCGGCACCAGAGCCGTCCAGAATAGTGCGGCTGTCCACCTGACTGGACACTGCAAATGCGATGCGGCTGGGGATGTTGGCCTTGATCAGGCCGGTGATCACGTCCACGCTGGGGCGCTGGGTGGCTACGATCAGGTGCATACCGGCGGCGCGGGCCTTCTGGGCGATGCGGCAGATGGAGTCCTCCACATCCTTGCCCACCACCATCATCAGATCGGCCAGCTCGTCGATGATAATGGCGATGTAGGGCATCTTTTCCAGATCAGGCCGTTCTGCGGCCAGCTTGTTGAAAGACTTGATGTCGCGCACATTGTTCTCTGCAAACAGATGATAGCGGCGCTCCATCTCCTGCACCGCGCTGCCAAGGGCACCTGCGGCCTTTTTCGGCTCGGTGACCACCGGCATCAGCAGGTGGGGAATGCCGTTGTACTCGGCCAGCTCCACCACCTTGGGGTCGATCAGCAGCAGCTTCACGTCCTCCGGGCTGGAGCGGAACAGCAGGCTCATGATGATGCTGTTCACGCACACGGATTTACCGCTGCCGGTGCTGCCTGCAATGAGCAGATGGGGCATCTTGCACAGGTCTGCCACCTGTGCCACACCGGCAATGTCCTTGCCCAGTGCAATGCCCAAGGGTGAAGTCATGCGCAAAAAGCTCTGGCTCTCGAACACGCTGCGGATATACACCGGGGTCTTTTTGTGGTTGGGCACCTCAATGCCCACGGCAGGCTTGCCGGGGATGGGCGCTTCCATACGCACGTCCGCCACCGCAAGGTTCAGGGCGATATCGTCCGCCAGCGAGGTGATGCGGCTGATCTTGACGCCCGCCATGGGCTGCACCTCGTACCGGGTAACGGAGGGGCCCCGGGAGATATCCAGCACACGGGTGCGCACGCCAAAGCTTTCCAGCGTATCCACCAGCTTCTGGGCGTTGGCTTTCAGCTCTTCCTGCGCGCCGGGGTCGGTCTCGTCCTGCGATTTTTCAAACAGCTCAATGGGCGGATACTGGTACTGATAAGTATCCACCGGTTCGGTCTCGTCCACAGGGGCCGCTGCCGCGGCCTGCTCGGAAGCGGCAGGCTTCTCCATTGCCGCTGCCACCAGCGTGCTGATATCCTTTTCCTCCACCGGTTCGCTGGTAATGCTGATCCAGCCGTCCTCGTCGGGTGTGCCGCGCATGGCAACGGCGTTTTCGGCGCTCACCCGGGCGGGTGCCGCCGGGACTGCGGGCTGGATGGGCACGGCGGGCATCTCCGGCGTGCCTGCCGCTGCCGGGCTTTCCGGCTGGGCCGTCGGCATTGCCGGGGTCATGACCGGAGTATCAAAGCTTTCCGCTGCCGCAGGCTGCACCGGCTGTGCAGCTTTTGCAAAGAAATCGGATGCATCGGTCTCCACCGCGTCCTGTACGATGGGCTGCGGGGCAGGTCTGGGGGCCGGGCGCAGCGGGTTCTGCCCAAAGGTGCCGCCCGGGCCCACGATGAGCGGCTCGATGGGGTCGCTGCCGCCCTCCTTCACCTCAGTGTGGTCGGGGCCAAGGTCTACGTCAAAGGAAGCCCGGGGCCGGGATACCCGTACCTGCACCGGCGTGATGGCCGGGGCGGCAGGCTCCGGCTGCGGGGCGGCCTCCGGCTCCTCCGCCTCCATCTCTTCGGTCACCTTGTGGCCCCAGTGGCGGATGCCGTTCAGCCAGTCCGGCACACCGATGCGGAAAGCCGGAGTTTCCATCTCCTCTTCGGCATCTTCCTCATCCCGGTATTCATCTTCTGCTTCGTCGTAGTCTTCCTCAGCCTCGGCTTCTGCCGCGCGGGCAGCGGCACGTTCAGCGCGGCGGGCTGCGCTCTGCTGCGCCATGGCCGCACCCTTTGCGTGCACGCCGCCAAACGCAGCGCACAGCCATTGCCACACCTCTGCCGGGGTCAGATCAAAAATGTACAGGCTGACACACAGTGCCAGCACGATCATGATAAGGGTTGCCGCAGGCCGTCCGCACAGCAGCAGCAGGCTGCCGCCCAGCAGTGCGCCCAACGCACCGCCGCCGATCCATGCATTCACGCCGTTTGCGTAGCAGGCAGCTGTCATCTGGAATGCCGACATGCCCTGCGGCTGGATATCAGAAAAAACGATCACCGTGCCGCAGGCAAACACCAGCCCAAGAACCAGCTTGAAGATCTTGGGCAGAAGGTCTTCGCCCCAGGTATACTGCACGGCAAGGCAGCACACTGCCGCGCCCAGCACAAAGCTGCCGCAGCCAAAAAGTCCGAACAGCACATCGTGCAGGGCCTTCCATGCCGAATCTCCCTCCACAAAGGCCAGCACCACCAGCAAAAGGCCTGCGAACAGGGTGCCAAGCCCTGCCGGGAGCCGCTGTTCTGCGCGTTTTTTGCGCGATGCTGCGCGCCGTGTTGTCGTTTTACGTTTTTTTGTCGCCATGTTTCTTTGTTCCCCGCGTTTGTAGTAGACACACTATTTGATTTTATTATTGTACCACGCAGGGAAGAAAATGGCAAACCTATTGTTGTACAAAATCGGCCTTCATTTGCGTTCAATCTCTTTATACAGCCACGCCAGCGCATCCGAAAGCCCACCCAGCTCATCAATGAGCTTTTCCTTCACGGCCCGGCGTCCATCCAGCACGGTGCCCATATCCATCACCAGCTCGCCGGTGTGGAGCATCAGGTCGGTGTAGCGTTTTTCGGTCATGCCGCTGTGGGCCGCTACGAAGCCGGTGATGCGCTGCTGCATCTGCTCAAAACTGCGCATGGTCTGCGGCACCCCCAGAATGACGCCGGAATGCCGCACCGGGTGCACGGTCATGGTGGCTGTGGGCACGATGAAGCTGCGCCGGGCGCTGACGGCAAGCGGGATACCGATGGAGTGCCCGCCGCCCAGCACAAGCGTTGCACTGGGTTTGGATACGCTGGCGATCAGCTCCGCCAGCGCAAGGCCCGCTTCCACATCACCACCTACCGTGTTCAGCAACACCAGCAGACCTTCGATGCGGGGATCCTCCTGCGCGGCCACCAGCTGCGGGATGACATGCTCATACTTCGTGGTCTTCTGGCCCTGCGGCGCTTCCGAATGGCCTTCGATCTGGCCGATGACGGTCAGGCAGTGGATCACATGCTCCCCGCGGGCCAGCGTGACCGTGCCCAGATCTTCGATCTCTTCTTTTTCCAGCCGACGCGCGTCGGTCAGCTGCGTTTCATCGTTCATATGCTTTCCTCCTGCGTTTTCTGTCAGCATTCCCCAGCCTGTGCCGGGCTATGCAGACCCGCTGCAGCAAAAAAGCGGTAACATTTCATAAAAATTTTTTGAGAATGATTTGACATTCTCCATCGGTGCAGTATACTTTAAATGATTGACTGTAATATCTGCAATATGGACCCGTAAACGGATCGGGGTTTCTCTGCGCCGCATCTGTAAAGCAGGCAGCTGCGGCAAGTACTGCGATAGAGCGAAAGGAGAAAGTATTCTATGAGCACTCCTGCAAGGGCTTCGCTTCCCGTTATCAAGCGTCTTCCCAAATATTACCGCTATCTGTGCTCTCTGCAGGCGGACGGCATCAACAGCATTTCTTCCCGCGAGCTGGCTGCTCAGATGGGCACCACCGCTTCGCAGGTACGGCAGGACTTCAACTGCATCGGCGATGTGAATGGCCGGCAGGGCATCGGCTACTCGGTGGAAAACCTGCTCTCCATTCTGGAAGGCCTGCTGTTCGGCAACGGTGACCGCCTGCCCACCATCCTGATCGGCTGCGGCCGTCTGGGCAAGGCAGTGAGCCGCTTTATCACCACCGATACCAACGGCTACCGCCTGATCGCCGCCTTTGATGTGGCACAGAGCGAGGTGGGCAAGGAGATCAACGGCATCCAGATCCGCCATATCGACGAGCTGGAGTCTTTCTGTGCCGAGCATCACCCCAAGGTCGCAGTGCTCTGTGTGCCCCGTGACGGTGCGGAACAGGTCAGCGGCCGTCTGGTGGATCTGGGCATCGAGGGCTTCTGGAACTTCTCCCACTATGACCTCTCTGTGCCGTATCCCGATGTGGTGGTGGAGAACGTCCATCTGGGCGACAGCCTGATGAGCCTTGGCTACCGCCTGCGCAATCAGGACTGAACACACCTATTATAAGGAACAAGAGAACCCTCTCAGTCTCGCATACGCTCGACAGCTCCCCCGAAAGGGGAGCTTTATGAGTGGGGACGGGAAAGTTTCTGCTTCTCCGGTGAAGGACAGCCTGCCCGGAAGATGCAGAAAAGCTCCCCCATCGGGGGAGCTGGCAAAGCCGTCAGGCTTTGACTGAGAGGGTTCTTCTGTAAGGAGAGTTTTTCAAATGGCAAAACTGTATTTTCGCTACGGCGCAATGAACAGCGGCAAGAGCACCGCCCTGATGCAGGTAGCCCACAACTACGAAGAACAGGGGATGCGGGTGCTGATCCTCAAGCCACAGGTGGACACCAAGGGCGGCGGTGAGCTGGTGAGCCGTCTGGGCGTGCGCCGCAAGGCTGATCTGCTGATCCCTCCGGAGACGGACGTATTCGAGGCCGTGCGCACGGCCAACGCTGACGGTGCGCCGCTGGCCTGCGTGCTGTGCGACGAGAGCCAGTTTTTCACTGCGCAGCAGGCAGAACAGCTGTTCATGGTCACGGTGGATTTGAACATTCCGGTGATCTGCTACGGCCTGCGGGCAGATTTTTCGCTCAAGGGCTTTCCCGGCTCTACCCGCCTGCTGGAGCTGGCCCACACCATCGAGGAGATGAAGACTATCTGCACCTGCGGCCGCAAGGCCATCTGCAACTGCCGCAGGGTGAACGGCAGATTCGTCTTTGAGGGCGAGCAGGTGGCCATCGATCTGGAAAACGATGTGCAGTACGTGAGCATGTGCCCCCAGTGCTACTTCAAGGCAAAACGCGCGTTCTACGCCGAAAAAGCTGCTTCACAGGTCGAATAAGTTTGTATACAAGGCTGTTGTGTCCAACGACACGGCAGCCTTTCTTTTTTATCCCCGGCCCACAGGCGCAGTCCACGCAGCAGCGCAAAATATGTCGCTGTCGGTGCTTCTTCACCCCCCAAAAGGGCGAAGAAGCACCGATTTCCACGCCTGCAGACCGGTGCCGGATGCCCGCTTCACACGATTGATATATCAGAGTGCACATTTTTTGCGCTATTGATATATCAGTTTGCAAGACCGCATCCGGGCCATTTTAATGTGTTGTTCTGCCACAATGTATGCAACAGTTCCATATTCCAAAACCGAATGTTTACAAAATTATTGCAAAATTCGGCGTTCCCCCTATGATGCATCCCAGTTTTCTATGCAAAATGGCGAAATATACATGTTGCACAGTTTTTCGAGCCAAGTTTATTCATTTCAGCAAAGGCATCAATTCTCGCGTGAAAACAAGAGCAATATTTGTACGTTTTTTGTTTAGATATCTGCAATTTACGTCTTTCTTTTTGGTTGTTGTTTTGTTATTATAATTGTATACAACGGGGTATGTGCAGAACCCCCGTTCGAGATGATGTTTTCTGTATTTAGGAGGAGAACGAAAATGAGCAAGGCAATTTCTCGTCGTGATTTCATGAAGGTCACCGGCGCTGTGGGCGCTGCCGGCCTTCTGGCTGCCTGCGGCGGCAACTCTGCTGCATCCAGCTCTGCTGCTTCCACCGCTTCTTCCGCTCCCGCTGCTTCTGCAGACGAGAGCCTGGCACTGTCTGACGGCCCTGTTTCCATGACCATCAGCTGGTGGGGCGGCGACAGCCGTCACGAGGCTTACCAGAACGCCATCAAGGAGTTCCAGGCTGAGCACACCAACATCACCATCGAGCCCACCTTCGCCGCATGGTCCGGCTGGGAAGAGAAGATGGCAGCTGCCTTCATCGCTGGCAACGCACAGGATGTGTGCCAGGTGAACTGGAACTGGCTGTACAACTACTCTGCCGATGGCAGCAAGTTCGTGGATCTGAACACCGTTTCCAAGTTCCTGGATCTGACCCAGTGGGATGACGCTGCCATGGACGCCTGCTACGTTGCAAACAGCCAGCAGTGCGTGCCCGTTTCCATGACCGGCCGTATCTTCTTCTGGAACATGACCACCTTCAACAAGGCTGGCATCACCGAAGTTCCCAAGTCTCTGGATGATCTGATGGCTGCCGGCAAGGCATTCAAGGAGAAGCTGGGCGACGATTACTACCCCATGCATCTGGGCGCATACGACCGTATGATCCTGATGGTCTTCTACCTCGAGTCCAAGTACGGCAAGGACTGGGCTGACCCCGTCACCTCTACCCTGAACTACACCGAGGACGAGATCGCTGAGGGCATCGACTTCATCAAGAGCCTGGTCGACGGCCACGTCATCATGCCGCTGCCCACCTACTACGGTGCAAACGGCGACGGTGCTACCCACCAGTCCAACGAGTGGATCACCGGCAAGATCGCCGGCATCTTCGAGTGGGATTCCGCTGCTTCCAAGTACCAGGACGCTCTGGACGAGGAGAACAAGCCCGGCTTCACCGTTGGTGAGGAGATCAAGTTCGGCGATTACAACGGCGGCTTCTCCAAGGTCTCCATGGGCATGGCCATCACCAAGACCTGCAAGAACCCCGCTGAGGCTGCTACCCTGATCGAGTACCTGTGGAACGGCGACGGCGCTGCCATCATGGGCTCCGAGTGCGGTGTCCCCGCTTCCAAGGCTGGTCTGGCTACCGCTCAGGCTGCCGGCAAGATCAACGAGCTGGTCGCCGAGGCAAACGGCAAGGTTATGAGCTTTGTTTCCTGCCAGCTGGATCCCCTGTTCGAGTCTTCCGATCTGAAGGCTACCGGCACCGGCATCTATCAGGAAGTGTTCGATACCGTTGACTATGACAACAAGAGCGGCGCAGATGTTGTTGACACCCTGCTGGATGGCATGTCTGCTGTTGGCTACACTGTCTGATCTTCTTTGCTGACCTGAGTTAAGCTACATATCAGGGGCATCGTCCACCCGTAGGCCCGATGCCCCTTTTTTCTCAGGTACAGGTTACAATTCTCTGACAAATCTGTTGCCAAAGTGTGACATAAGGTTTGTTGCACTGATTTTCACCAAAGGAGGATCCCCGGATGAAAGAAAGCAAAGCGCCCTCTCTCGGGCGTACCCCCGCACAGAAGTTCCTGGATAAGTGGCAGGGTCTGATCTACCTGATCCCCTGGATCATCGGCTTTATCGTGTTCAAGGCCATCCCCTTCGGTCAGTCGCTGTATTACAGCTTCACCGACATGAACTTCTTCAACGGCATCCACCAGTACGGCGTGATGAATTACGTCACCGCCTTCTCTGATGCCAAGGTCACCAAGGCTCTGGTCACCACCTTCAAGTACGCGTTCGTCACCGTGCCCCTGAAGCTGATCTTTGCTCTGTTCATCGCATACATCCTGAACTTCAAGATCGCCTGCGTGAACCTGTTCCGTACCGTTTACTACATCCCGTCCATTCTGGGCGGCTCCGTTGCCATCGCCGTGCTGTGGAAGGCCGTTTTCCGTGATGATGGTCTGGTCAACACCATCATCCGCGCCATCACCTTCGGCCACGCACAGGGCCCCTCCTGGCTGAGCGACCCCAACTATGCGCTGTGGATCATCTGCTTCCTGCGCATCTGGCAGTTCGGCTCCGCCATGGTGCTGTTCCTGGCCGCCCTGAAGGGCGTGCCTGCAGACCTGTACGAGGCTGCCACCATTGATGGTGCCGGTAAGTGGAAGCAGTTCTTCTCCATCACTGTTCCCATGATCACCCCCATCATCTTCTACAACCTGGTCACTCAGATCTGCCAGGCTTTCCAGGAGTTCAATGGCCCGTTCATCATCACCAACGGCGGTCCCCGCGGTTCCACCACCCTCATCTCCATTCTGGTCTACAACTACGCATTCAAGTCCAACCAGATGGGCATGGCTTCCGCACTGGCATGGATCATGTTCGTCATCGTCTGCATCCTGACGATCATCGCCTTCACCAGCCAGAAGAAGTGGGTCTACTACTCGGATGAAAGGTAAGGTGTGACAGTATGGGAATGAAAGCTTCTAACGCCATCGCGACGTTTTTCAAGTACTTCGTCCTGATCCTGGTGGGCCTCATCATGATCTATCCCCTGCTGTGGATGATCAGCGCCACCTTTAAGGACAACAGCGAGATCTTTGCAGGCATCGGCCTGTGGATCAAGAACCCCACTCTGGAGGGCTACAAGAACGCGCTGAACAACTTCGGCGGTTCCATCAACATCCTGCAGGCCATGCTGAACACTTACAGCTACGTCCTGCCCAAGGTCATCTGCACCGTGGTCTCCTCCTGCATTGCAGCCTACGGCTTTGGCCGTTTCGACTTCCCGGGCCGGAAGATCCTGTTCAGCATCATGCTGGCCACCCTGTTCCTGCCTCAGGTCGTCCTGAACGTGCCTCAGTTCCTGCTGTACACCAAGTTCGGCTGGGTCAACAGCCCGTTCTATCTGGCCATCTGGGTCCACACTGCATTTGCAACTGAGACCTACTTTGTTTACCAGCTGGTGCAGTTCATGCGCAATGTCCCGCGCGATCTGGACGAGGCTGCCGCCATTGATGGCTGCAACTCCTTCCAGACCCTGTACAAGGTCATTGTCCCCATGCTGATGCCCGCTCTGGTGTCCTGCGCACTGTTCCAGTTCATGTGGAGCTGCAACGACTTCATGGGTCCCCTGCTTTACGTCCAGACCCCTGCAAAGTACCCCATGTCCCTGTTCGTCAAGCTGTCCATGGACGGTGATACCGGCTTTGCCTGGAACCGTATCCTGGCCCTGTCCCTGATCTCCATCCTGCCGCAGCTGATCGTTTTCTTCTGTGCACAGGATCAGTTCGTCGAAGGTATCTCCGCCGGTGCTGTCAAGGGCTAAGCACCCCCTCTGCGGACAGAACCATTGACTTTCGATGAATAAGCAACGCCCCCTGTGCTGTGCACAGGGGGCGTTGTTCTTATCCGCGGTGGCTCTTGCGGTATTGCAGCGGCCCCGTTCCCATCGTCTCGCGGAACACGCGGCGGAAATGGGCGGCGGAGGCAAAGCCGGTCTGCTCGGCCACCGCGCTGATGTTCAGGTCGGTGCTCTCCAGCAGGCGCTGGGCAGCCTCGATGCGGCGGCCATTGATGTAATCCACAATGGACTGGCCCGTGACCCGCCGGAACAGCCGACTCAGGTAATAGGGCGACAGGTAGAACCGCGCAGCCACATCTGTCAGGGAGAATTTCTGCTGGTAGTTGGCTGCAAGATAAGCGCAGATCTGCTCCACCGTCTCGTTGCGGGGGCGGATGTCCTGCCTTTCACTGCGGCACTCCTGCTCCACATAGTGCAGGATGAGGGCCAGATAGATCATGCCGGGGCTTTCCGGCTCGTTTTCGGCGCTCTGCATCATGCCCAGCAGAGTGCGCAGGCGGCCCGACCACTGCACCGGGCCGTACAGGGCCGTTTGTTCTCCCGGCTCAAACAGCGGCATGAAATCCCGCTGCATCAGGTTCTTGAGCACCGGGAGAACGCCCGCCGGGAACCGACAGCCGAGGAGCTCAGGGGCAATGTGGCCCGCCTGCTGCAGCAGGCCCCCGCCGGGGCCCAGCAGCAGCACACAGCCCGGGTTCACCAGCAGGCTCTCACCGCCCCGCACCAGCGTAAAGCTGCCGCCGGACACCAGAATGATCCGGCAGATCTCCTCCTCCTCAGCCAGCTCATACTGGCCGGTCTGGAACCGCAGCGCCTTTGCCGTTACCTGGCCGCTCCATTTTTCCCGTTCCGCTTTCATCCGCACACCCCATTCAACAGTTTCTTTTCCTCAGTGTACCATGCCCGCCACCTGCGGGCAACCCATAATTCTTTCAACATCCAAGGAGGCATCCTGTTTATGAAGCTTTCCCTGATCCGTTCCATGACCCGCAGTGCCGTGTTCGAGCTGGAAAACGGTCTGTGCTACCGTCCGGCACATCCCTTCACCGTCCAGCTGAACGGTGAGACTGTTTACACCGCCTGCGAGACCAATGTGTTCTCCCTGTTCAGCCTGCTGCCCGGCACCCCCTACACGGTTGCCGTGCAGGCTGAGGGCGAGACCCTGACCCTCGATTTCACCACTGAGGCCGAGACCTTCTTTGTAGACGCATCCCGCTACGGTCTGGTGGCCGACGGCACCACCGACAACACCGGCAAGCTGCAGGCTGCCCTTTCCACCTGCCCCAAGGGCGGCACGATTTATGTGCCCGCCGGCCGCTACCGCACCTCCAGCCTGTTTATGAAGAGCTGCACCACCCTCTACCTGGAAAAGGGCGCTGTGCTGCTGGGCGACAACGACCGCACCCACTACCCCATCCTGCCTGGTGTCATCCCCAGTGAGAATGAGGTAGATGAATACTACCTGACCGGCTGGGAGGGCAACCCGCTGGACAGCTTTGCGGGCCTGCTGAACATCACGCAGGTGCACGACGTGGTGGTGACCGGCGAGGGCACGCTGGACTGCGATGCCCAGAACGGCGACTGGTGGATCAACCAGAAGGTCAAGCGGATCGCATGGCGGCCCCGCGCGGTGGCTGCGGTGGACAGCGAGAATGTCTGCCTCCACGGCATCACAGTGCAGAACAGCTACTCCTGGACCATCCACCCCATCTTCGTCAAGCATCTGGACCTGCTAAACTTCAACATCAACAACCCCTACAACGCCCCCAACACCGACGGCATCGACCCCGAGAGCTGCGAGTACACCCGCATCATCGGCGTGAACATCCACGTCGGCGACGACTGCATCGCCATGAAGGCCAGCAAGGTCTTCCTCGGCATGAAGCTCAAGAAGAGCTGCGAGCACACCGTCATCCGCAACTGCCTGCTGGACAAGGGCCACGGCGGCATCGTCATCGGCAGCGAGATGAGCGGCGGCGTCAAGGACATGGTGGTCACCCAGTGCCTCATGGACCACACCGACCGCGGCCTCCGCGTCAAGACCCGCCGCGGCCGCGGCAACACCGCCGTCATCGACGGTCTGGTGTTCCGCAACGTGGAGATGCAGGGCGTCAAGGCTCCCTTCGTCATCAATATGTTCTACTTCTGCGACCCGGACGGCCACGGCCCCTATGTCCAGTGCCGCGAGGCTCTGCCCGTGGACGAGTACACCCCGAAGCTCGGCACCCTGACCATGGAAGACATCGTGGCCACCGACGCACAGTTTGCGGGCTGCTACTTTGACGGCCTGCCCGAGCAGCCCATCGAGGGCGTCTCCATGAAGAACGTCACCATCACCTTCGACCCCGACGCAAAGGAGGGTCAGGCTGCCATGGCCGACAACCGCCCGCTGGTCAAGAAGCTGGCCATCTACGCTGAGAACGTCAAGAACATCGAGCTTCACAACGTCAAGATCGAGGGCTACGAGGGCGAGCGCCTGCGCTTTGCCAACGTCGGCCATTTTGAGGAGGACTAAGCCATGACTCATGAAGAAATCCTGTCCATGCTGGGCGATTATGTAGACTACCTCATCGCCAATTCCAGCGCCGAGGCCCCCATGTGGAACATCGAGAAGGTCCGCAGCGGCAAGCCCAACAAGTGGAACTACATCGACGGCTGCATGATCACCGCCTGCCTGAGCCTGTATAAGACTACCGGCGACGAAAAGTATCTGAAATTTTCCAAGGATTTCATCGACTGGTTCGTGCAGGAAGACGGCTCCATCAAGACCTACGACCCGAAGGAGCACAACCTCGACAACGTGAATCAGGGCAAAAACCTGTTCATCCTCTACGACATCTTCGGCGACGAGAAGTACCGCAAGGCCATCGACACCATCCGCAGCCAGCTGCTCACCCAGCCCCGCACCAAGGAGGGCAACTTCTGGCACAAGGACATTTATCCGTGGCAGGTCTGGCTGGACGGCACCTACATGGCCCAGCCCTTCTATATGGAGTACGAGACCCGTTACAACAAGATGCAGGGCTGCATCGACAGCTACAAGCAGTTCATGAACATCCAGAAGCACATGCGGGATGAGAAGACCGGTCTGTACTACCACGGCTACGACGAGAGCCGCCAGATGTACTGGGCTGACCCCGTGA
>ERZ860668.1598-NODE-1598-length-13753-cov-2.242955_pt1 | contig 13753 bp, 13 predicted proteins | sample MGYA00510062_ERZ860668 | MGnify/ENA primary metagenome ERZ860668 (study PRJEB30046, sample SAMN00715258) | human gut metagenome | study: EMG produced TPA metagenomics assembly of the A metagenome-wide association study of gut microbiota in type 2...
TTCCGCCGGACTATAATCTCCCCATTTCTTTATTCCTGCATATTCTTTTTGCCGATTCTCTCTCAGATTCCTCTTTCCCAGCAGCTCACTGCAGAATTTAGACGGCTTATTCGTCGTAAATACATTCAGCTGATTCTTTGCCCTGGTCACACCTACATAGAAAAGTCTTCTTTCTTCCTCGTAAGTTTCAAGTTCTTCTTTCGATGCCGTCCGCGGATTTACCAGAACTTTTTCCGGCAGTATCCCATCCATAACATCCAGAAGATAGACGGTATCATATTCCAGTCCTTTACTCGCATGCATGGTAGACAGAATAAATGGACAGTCGCTTTCCGTCTTCTTTTCCCGGATGATCTTTCTAAGCTCTTCCAGACGTTCCAGTAATTTTTCCGGAGAGTCTACCCTGCTTCCAATCATCTTGACAATCTCTAATTTATTTGCATTCATGCCCATTTTCTTCAGATAATCCTGATAACCCATATATGTCAGTATCTGATCAACCGCCTCATCCCCTGTCATCTTTAAGATGCGTTCCATCTGCCGTCTCAGATTACGGATATTATCCTCCTGATACTTTTCCAGATTATCATACTTAAGTACCGCATCCAGAACCGCCATATCTTTCTCCTTGCTCAAGTTAACATATCTTAAAGCATCTTCCTTACGGAAGAACAATTTCAATCTGTAATATATCTGCATGAATCTGTCAGTATCTTTCGGATTCATTGCAAACCGTATGATATTCTCTACATCCAGAACCGTACGGTGTGTGAAAAAAGACAGCTCTGCATTCCGCATCCTGTACGGAATATTCTTCCTCTCCAAAAGATCTATCAACGGAATAGCACACTCGTTATCCCGGTATAGAACCGCCGTCTCCGCTTTCCGTGCATCCATACCGTTCTTTTGCAGGCTGCTTTCCCGGGTCATACATTCCTGTGCTACCCTCATCAGATATACATACTCTGCCTTTCTGGATTTTAAAGAAATTTCTCTGATATCCGTCCCTGCCTCTCTTGCAGGCTTCATATGTTTTTCATGACGAAGCGTATTTTTCTGGATGAATTTATCCGCTGCCTCCACAATCTTCGCATTCGATCGGAAATTTTCTTCCATCAGAAGTACCTTTGCACCTTTATGATTCTTTTCGAACGACAACAACGCTTCCGGATAAGCCGCCCGGAATCCATAGATACTCTGATCCTCATCTCCGACCATAAACAGATTTCCCGATTCTGTCGCCAGCAAAGCAATGATCGCATGCTGGATTTTTGATGTATCCTGTGCTTCATCTACACAGATATACGGATACAATTTCTGAAAATACGCCAGAAGTCCAGGATCCATTCTCAGCATCTTATATGCATACAACATCTGATCATCATAATCCATCAGATTCTGCGCACGCATCTGACTACAGTATTCACGGTAGATTCCTGCAATTCGGATATCCGACTCTTCTTCTAACTTCTGAAGTTCTTCTTCGGTCAGCATCATATTTTTTATATATGTGATCAACGTTCTTACATTCTTAAGATCACTCTCCGTCGGATATCCCATGCCATGATCCTGACAGATTCTGATCAGCATCCCTGTCGTTGTCTTTTCATCCTTCACCAGTTCGAATGGTGTCTTTCCAATCCGTCTTCCGTAATACTGGATAATCCTCGCACAGATTCCGTTGATCGTCCTAAATTCCAGTCTCTTTGCCATATCCTCGCCAAAACGGACTGCAAATCTTTCGGACATATCTTTTGTCGCTGCCACCGTATATGTAACCGTAAGTATGCTCTCCGGAGGAATATTCCTACAGTAGATCATATAACCAAGACGTGTCACCAGTACCGTGGTCTTTCCTGATCCGGGTACGGCAAGAAGCAGTACCGGCCCTTTTGTGCTCTGTACTGCTTCTTTTTGCTGTTGATTTAATTTTACCGAAAATGTTGTTTCAAATTCTTTCCATTCCATACTTCTTTTTATGTTAATTTGTGAATCCACTTATAGCTCCTAAATCGTAAAAATACCGGAATTCCTTTGAACAATTGGTCCGACTGCACTGCAATCACGACCAGTTCCACCGGGAGTTTCCACACGAATGCCGCCAAAAATGACAGCGGCATCACGATCCCCCATGTAGAGATCAGATTCATATACATGGAGAACTTTGTATCTCCCCCACCTTGAATGACACCTACCGATACCGGCATCTGATATGACATTCCTACCATAACTATGCTCATGATCATAATGAAATGATCTGCCAGGACTGCTGCCGTATCTGTCAGTTTATACATGGATAACAGCGGTCCTCTCAATACAAATAGCAGAGAAGCAAGCACTACACCAATCAGAAGATCAATCACAGAAAGCGTTCTTCCATCAGATTTTACTCTTTCAATATCTCCCTCTCCGATATCTTTCCCGATCACAACTGCAGATGCAGATGATATGGCGATTACGATCACCTTCAGATACTGGAAGAATGTGCTGGATACAGAATTTGCAGCAATTGCATCTGCGGACAAATGTCCGAGAATTGCCGTCTGCATCGGTACCGAGATTGCCCAGATCATCCCTGAGCACATGATTGGAAATGCAACTTTTAAGAATGCCCTCCATATCTTTCTATTCTCCGGCGCAAATATGATTCTGATCAAATTGACGTCAAATAACCGGACTTTCGTATCTATCTTCCACACATACACCACAATGATCAATAGTTCCAGCATTCTTGCAGTTAACGTTCCCACTGCTGCTCCCTTGATCCCCATCTCTGGAAATCCAAAATGTCCAAAAATCAATGTGTAATTGATACAACCGTTTGTGATCAATGACACTACTGATATGACAAATGAAATCTTCACTACCTCTACACTTCTAAGCATAGCAATCAGCAGATTACTTATCATGAAAAGTAAAAATGTCCACTTCAGTAGTCCCAGATATGCCTTTCCTTCCGCAATAATCTCAGGTGACGTCGTAAATATTCCCAGGAGCCGTTCCGGCATGCACGTACAGGCTGTCACGACCACTGCTGCGATCAGAATACTGAGTGCCAGTGCTGCTCCCGTCAGCTTCCGGATTTCCTCAGTCTCCTGTTTTCCCCAGTACTGAGAACAGATTGCTACCAGTGCATTTCCAATAGACAATGCCAGCTGGTTCACAATAAAGAATATCTGGTTCACCGTTGCCGCACCGGACAATGCATTCTGGCTGTAACTTCCAAGCATGATATTATCAAGCATATTCACACTGTAAGCCACCAGATTCTGAAGTGCCACAACCAGCATCAACCGGAAAAATGTCTTATAAAAATTTTTATCTCTTGTAAAAAATGTTGTTCTTGCAGTTTTCATTATCTCAACAGATTTCTTACCATTTCTGCATCAAATGTAACAGATTTCACATGATCTACCTCAATCTGATACAGGGCATTCGCCGCAATGTGTTCAGCCGCCTGCTCCAGATCACGGATTCCGGATGTATTAGAATATAACTTGATCAATTCATCCAATCCTTCCTCACTCATGATACACTCGTCTTCCTTAAGGCTCATTCTCTTTAATACCTTCGGAAGTGCGAATTTGGAGAAGATCACTTTCTTCTCTTCCGGTGTGTAATCAGGGATATCGATCACGGCAAAACGCGACATCAGCGGTGCACTGATCTGAGACTTGTCATTCGCAGTCGCAATCGGATATACCCCTACGGTCGGAATCATACACTCGATATAGTTATCTGTAAATCCAAGATTATCCAGTAATGTCAGAAGTACATCGGCCGGATTGCCATTTCCTTTTCCGGATGCTGCTTTATCCAGCTCATTAATGATAAATACCAGATTTGATTCTCCTGCCATGGCAAATGCATCCATGATGATACCTGTCTTTGCATTGGCATAGATACGAGAACTTCCTGTCAGCTGCTCAGGATCATTGATCGAACTCATATCCAGAGTCGTCCATGGAAGCTTCAGGATACGTGCCACCGCATAGGCAATCTGTGATTTACCGGTTCCTGCCGGTCCTACTAACAGAAGTCCATATGCCGGCAATGTATGTGTACGGTTGATCTGGATTATGGTCTCGATGATTCTCTGCTTTACGCGCTCCATTCCGTAAAGTTCTTCATCAAGAATTCTGCGCGCTTCATCCGGATCGATCGCTTCAAAATAATTGCTCTTCCACTGTACATTCATCATAATAGAAAGCGCTCTCTGTGCATGACGTCTTTCTTCCGGTGATACTTCATGAGAACGTGCCACGGCAAGATTACGTCTTGCCCAAAGGCGGATATTATCCGGAAGGGTTCTTCCCGCACAGTTCATGAAGTCTGTGATACTCTGAAGACTGGTAAGCTTCATATCATCTCCTGCTTCGTCTTCATCTTCATCATTCTCCTCTTCTGCCGGTGCATTACTTGCCAGAAGACGCTCGATCATAAATTGCAGGAATCCATCTTCTGCAGATAACTTTGTACCGCCGCCAAATGCAATCTCGCGGATCTTGTATACTGCATATCCTTCTTCTGTATTCTCTCCTGAGAGACGTACATTAATATGATTCTCTCCGAGCCATTTTAACAGACTTACAAATCTTGCATCGATCTTTAAGATGTCTGCACTTACGGTTCCGTCTTCCTGCTGAAATTCGAATGATGTCCTCTTGATCGGATTGGTAAATACTCCGCAGGAATGATGTTCCCATTTACAGTGCTTATTATCCAGGATCATCATTGGTTTTTCTATAGTTGCTTCATTTTCATTAGAGCGGATTACCGTATATGTACATTCCGCTGGTTTCTTCTCGTCCGGTGTTGCGTTAAAATCAAAAACTGGCATCGTTTGTTCTCCTTTTTGTATATTCTTACATTGTCATGCATAATTATTGCTCTTACTGCATTAGTGTAACATAACATACTCGCTTCTTCCAGCGCTATTTGTCAGGCAGCCTGCCTAACTCATTGCGCCTCCTCAGCTGGAACCTGCCCCTGCTGTACATGCATAACAATGCTTATCCATCCGGATTTTTCTCACCTGATATGGCTCTCCAGTCACATCAAATATAGTCTGTCCGCCGTTCACAGGCATTCCCGCAGCTAGGTTAAAATCGCAGTCATACAGCTGTCCGTCATAATCTACTGAAAGTTGTGTCCTGCACATCAAAGCTTCCACTGTATCTGCATTGAATGCATCAAATAATTTCTTCATAACGATTCAGATTCCCTGATTTTCTTAAGAACGCTCCGAATCTTCCCATCGGATTATTATACAAAGTGTAAAGACTATTGAATTCAATTCCGAAATCCTGCAATAGCTTCTGCTTATATTCTTTTTCCATTGCTTCCTGATCAGGCGGAAAGAAAGCTCCTGCCGGATTATAGACCATATTCAGTACGAGTTCCGGATTGCGCCCATATCCCATTGCATTCAGACGCCGAATCACTTTGATTGCTTTATCAAACGCTCCTGCACCGCGTACTTTATCCATCTCCGGTGCACGGTAATACGGAAGCGAACATACCACTTCTACTTTGTTTCTTGCATACACTTCCATGAGATGTTCATATTCTTTTTCAAGAAGAATGACCAAATTTGTTCTTACTATGACATGCCCGCAGATTTTACTGCTTTCTTCTATCAGATATTCCAGATGCGGGTTCATCTCCGGTGCTCCTCCGGTAATATCTATTGTTACAATCTTCTGCTCTTTTGCAAAAGTAAGGCAGGCATCCATCACCTCTCTTGACATCTCTTCTGTCCGCGCGGGACCCGCATTCACATGACAATGTTTGCAGATCAGATTGCATTTTCGTCCAATATTCATCTGCAATACATCCAGATATTCTGCTGTATCCATATACTTCTTATCCGGTATCATCTGCTGGAATGACGGGATCTCTGTCAAATCATGAAAATCCTTAATGATATCATCCATTACATAACCTCTTTCAGTATCTCGATCGTATCTTTCACTACTTCCGGGCAGAAATCAAACAAAAGACCTTCAGCCAGTATCTTCTGCATGTCTTCCGGATCCGCAATATCATGCTTTAATAATCCTTTGCAACTGCACGAAGCATATTTTTTTCCGAATTTTTCCAGAAATTCTGCTCTTTTTGCATTCATAATCTCTTTCTGTTCCATGTGTTCTGTGTCAAAATGTCCATATTTCATTCCCAGAACGATCATTGCACCGACTACTGCACCGCAGGTTTCACCGATTCCCATTCCACCGCCAAATCCTGCAGCCATCTTATATGCTTCTTCCTGTGTGATCCCCAGTTCTTCTGCAAATGCCCCTGCTACAACCTGAGAACAGTCAATCCCTTTCATAAAAAGTTCCGCAATTTTTTCTTTTTCCATCTCTTTTCTCCTTATTCTCACTTACATTATTGTTCCAAAAATATTTCTATTTTTTCTAAAAATCCATCACTCAGATAATCCTCCAGCTTCCGATATGTAGATTCATTTATGATCAGTTTATCCGGCTGCTGATACTGCACCCATGCCATTGCGCACCAGGTGATTCCTCTTAAGCATGTAATCTCCATAAATACTTTTGTTCGTTCTTTTAATCCCGTTATATCAAAACGCGCCCCCACACATTTCAGATATTCATTCAGAAAATTTTCTATCTCTTCTTCCCTCAATATCACATCCGTTTTCCAAAACGTCGTTGTCGGTGCAAGGAAATGTCCCAGATCCTGTGCCGGATCTCCAAATAACGGCTTTTCCCAATCAATGAGATAGTTCGGCTTTCCTTCTCCTCCAATCAAGAAATTCGTGGAATTCAGTTCTGTATTAATGCAGCATTGATACGGTGAATCTTCCATATGGAATTCTTTTGCCTTTTTCCATGCCTTATCAAGCAAATCTCGGATCTTCCTTTTCATCCTGTCTTTTCCAAGCGGTGAATCCATATATATCTTCACCATCTCTTCGCACTCTTCCAATATTGCGGTCAGTGGATTCTCTGGCCGAATCAAACCCGATTCTGATTCCGGTATTCTGACACTATGTATATCAGCCAGACACTCTGCCGCATATTTTAAATCCGTATGATAGTCTAATGCTTTTCCCGGCAGATATTCCATTACCAGTACTCCGTGATCTAAAAATTTCCTGCTCCCGTCTACATAAAGCACTTTTGGCGTTCTTCCCGATGCTTCCAGCAATTGCAGTGCATGACATTCATACCCAATCTGATTTTCCAGATGCATCTGACTCCCACAATTGACACGTAACAGAAGTTTTTTCCCTGTCTTTGGATGCGTGAAGCTGTAATTAATATTATACTCTCCCTGTGCAAGCATTGTATATTCTTCTTCCTGTTCATTCGGAAGATTTAATGCTTTCCTATACTTTTCATTTTTCACATATTCATTTAATCCTTTTATATATTCCATAATCCCGATCCCTATTGGCTATATTGTTTCCTGACATTTTATCTTACATCTTTATATAACTTCGATATCGTCTCTATCGGCACACCATCCCGGTACATTTTTCTTAGCCGGTTCATCTTCCACATCACTTTTAACTGCGGAATCACCTTTTTAGGGAATCTCCGGTCTGACGTATAGATTCTGTGCCTAGCAATGCCAAGCTTTACTCCCATTTCCTTTAACGTAAGCGAAAACTGGTAATCTTCCATAATCGGAAGAGCCGGAAACATCCCCGCTTTGAAGAACAGTTCTCTTGTGATAAAAATCCCCTGATCTCCAAACATCACTTTTCTGTCTTTTATCCTATGATTTGAAATAACTCTGCATGTCCACATAAAAAACTGTCTGGAATGAAATGCAATGCCAAAGCATCCTGCTTCATGATCTTTTATCACTGCTTTGATTTCTTCCAGCGGTCTTTTCGGAAGTTCACTGTCACTATGAAGAAAGAAAAGAATATCTCCGGTACTTTCTTTTGCGCCAAGATTCATCTGGTTCGCCCTGCCTTTTTCCGAATGCAGTACTTTAAATCCCGGTCTGATCATCGACAATGTTGCGTCTGTACTCCCACCATCGACTAGAATGATCTCACACTTTCCCTGTAAGTTTTCTAATTGCTCCTGCAGTTTCTCTATCGTTGTCTCTTCATTATAGATCGGCACAATGATAGAAATCTTCTGTTTTTTTAGCAGGTAACGTCCAGTATGTGTGTTCTGAAGTAACTTCTGCCTCCTCATCCGGCTCCGATACGCCGTAATATCATCTCTGTCATCCATATCCTGCAATCTTCTTACATATCCGATTGTCAGTCCCATTTCCTGTAATGGCTGCACGGTCTGCTCCAGTACATTTCCTGTTCCATATGTCTTCTTTTCAAACACTTCACATACCGGTCTTTTCATTCCGACCAGATAATACCCTTCGTCTACGGTGGGACCAAAGACTACATCATTTACATCCAAAAGCCTGAACGCATACTCCAAATCCGAACATTTCAGTTCCGGTATATCCGTTCCTATTAATACACAGGAATCATACCCTTTTTCCAGTACATATTCGATTGCCTGATACATCCTTTCTCCCAGACCTTCCCCTGTCTGGGAAATATATTCTTTTGCTTTCCTGAATAATTTTTCCAGATATGCTTTCCCTTTTTCCGGTGTGTAGCATACGAATATGTCAGCATTTATTTTTTCGCATTCCTGTGCAATATCTTTCAAAAAATTTTCATGAAGTTTTGCACATTCTTCCGGCGAAAAATATGGCATCATTCTTGTCTTTGTCTGTCCCGGAATGGGAACTCTGGTAAATACGATCACTGCCCATTTCATTTCCGTCGTTATCCCCTTATATAAATTTTGTTTTCATCCTATTCAACATCGATTTCCCTGTATCGGCTTTTTCATCTGTTTCTAATATTTCTGTCAAAATATGAGTGACATTCTTACATCCGTTCCGATTTAGATTGCCTGCACAGGACGCACAATAGCTGTAAATCTTCTGCCCGCCACTGTTTTTTAACGCTGTTCCCATATTTTTTGCAAGTTCTGGTTCTTTTACAGGGGCACAGCCACCTAAGCCACAACACTGTACCTCTTCGATTGGAGTCAGCTTTCCTTCTATGTATTGCTCTATCTCTCCTAACAGTTCTTTCTTTTCCCTGTCAGGACATGGAAGGAACACCTTTGCCGGAAGCAGATTCTTCTTTCCGATTCCGAATTCCTCAAGCTTTTCATAAATGCTTACAACCTTTACTTCTTCCATTCTTGGTTTTAAATATGCATAGCAGTTCGGACAAAGCATGATTACTTCTTTGATTTTTCTTTTATGCAATTCTGATTGTATCTGACTTATAATCCTTTTTTCATCCTCTTTCATGCCAAGTTCTACAATCGGCTTTCCACAGCAGTCATATGCCACTCCTATACCATATTTTTTCAGTTCATTTACCAGCCTCTTGGTCGTCTTTGGATAAAAAGAAGGAAAATTACATCCCGGAAACAGAATACTTTCCCCTTGTGCATGTCTGTAATTCCGATATATATAATCTTTTTTTTCTTTTAACAGCATCCCATATCCTTTTTCTTCCAAAGTTCCACCGGATTTTTCTACTTTTTCTCTCCGGAGATTTAGAATATACTCCCTTCCATCAATATTCTCAGGGCATACCTCTGTGCACTTTCCACACAGGAAACAATGATAAGAAAGCTCTTTTAACTTCTCTGTATCTCCGATATCTATTCCGTACTTTTTCAAAAATTCACACTGATTCTGGCAGACGTGACAATGGGTACACGCTTCTACTGTATTGTTATCCTTCATTTTTTTCCTCCTGCACATAATGCTTCTTAAGGAACGCACCAAGCCCTATTACAATCCCAGCCAGAACAATTGCTATCCCGATATAAAGAATACGGTTCTCTTTGTCTGCAAGTCCTGCCATTCCAACCGTATACATAGCTGTTCCCGGAAGCATGAAGATCAAAGAACAAATGGAATATGTTGAAAACTTAATATCTGTCACACCATAAGCAAAATTCTGCAGATTATACGGAAATAATGGAACCAGTCTTGTGATCATCAGAATAAATACTTCATTATTTCCAGACTCATCAAATAACCATTTTTTTAAATATTTGTTCTTCATCGCCATCGGCTTAATAATGTCCTGTAAAAAAAATCTTCCTACAACAAATGCTACCATAGCCCCAAGTGTAGTCGCTACGGAGCAACAGATGGTTCCAAGTACCGGTCCAAATACCAGACCTGCAACGATTGCAAATGTCACCCCCGGAAGCTGAATGGTTTCTTTTTTAAGTCCAACTTTTGACGATTTCATACGGGAAACCGTGAGAATTTCCTGTACCATATTTTCCAGGAATTTCAGATTCTCTGTATTTCCCAGATAAGAAGACCAGCCAAATATGTGATTTAATATCAAAATCAGAACGATCATTCCGATAAATATCCACAATTTTTTATTTTTCATTCTTTTTTGTCCCCACTGCAATTCCATTTCGGATAATCTGCATCAGTGTCGCTGCCCCAAGAAACGGCATTAAAAAGTAATATGCAGGAAACGATTCTATAGATTTCGACACTGTAATTCCCAAATAACTAATTCCTAATATCTGCATGATCACAATCATTACAAAATCTATCTTTCCCAACAATTCTTTTTTCTTCCTATATCCCACAATACTTAATACGATAAGTACAATAGCAGCAACTGTAATATATTTTAGTATATCATAAACAGGGTTCTTCTGGATCTGCATATTCTGATAATTCACCCACCGGAGCATCCCCAGTTTTTTTCTTGTAAAATATTGGAACACATATCCTCCGATCAAAAACGCTATGGTTAATAAATCTAAAAATGTATAAATGATCTTTTTCATTTTTCTCCTTAATACTACCAAACGCTGTCACTGATATCCAGTGACAGCGCCCCTAATCTTTGTATTATATTTTCGCAGAAATTCTCTACACTCTCTGCTTTGTTTTATTTTGCTGCTTTTCCTGTAGGAAGTTCTCCAACTGTTGTGTGAACACACTCATCACTTGCCGGATCACCAACCTGTACCGGATAGTCATCATGCATTAGCCACTCATACCATCCACCATCATACACAGAAATGTTATCATATCCATTTTCATAAAGTACAAGAAATGGTACGGTTGCTCTCCAGCCTGTTCCACAGTAGAATGCAAGATGGTTGTCTAATGTGAAATCACAGTCTTTCCATACTTCTTTGAATCCGTCCAGGTTCTTTACTGTTCCATCATCATTTGTAAACCATAACAGATTCTTTCGAACACCTATCTTTACTCTGTTACAAAAGCTGCGGATACATCACCGTCTTTTGCTCCATTCTCAATGATAAACAAATTATCTGTATCAAATCCTGCATCTTTCATTACTGAAATTGCTGTTTTTGCACATTTATTACCACTGTAGCAGAGAATATATACAGGCTCATCCTTGTCCATCTTGTCTTTTGCAAGATTGTACATCTCTGTCTGTGCTTCCGGTGTATCAAATTCCTTCAGGCTGCACTGAAGTGTTCCTTTCAGATGACCTGCTTTATAGGTATCATCATCACGAACATCTAAAAATTGTACATCTTTATCTCCTACCTTGTCAACGGCATCCTTTCCTGATACATATTTCCAATCGATATTTTCTTCTGTACGGTCTGTGGTCAATGCCCCATTTTCTTTACCAAGTGCTTCTGCTCCACCTTCTACTGTATAGATGGATGTTGGTTCAATTCCTGCATCTCTTAATACAGCTGTTGCTTTTTCAGCTCCACGTTTTCCACTGTTGCAGATAACATAGATATCTTTTCCGTCATTCAGATGATCTTTGGCATAAGTTGTCATCTCATCTACCAGGGAATCGTCCTCCAATGGGAAGATCGGGCACCACTCTGAATTTGCAACTCTTCCTTTGGAATAATTTTCCCATTCTCTTACATCTAACACGTGAACTCCGTCTGCAATTACTGTATCTGCCGCGGATACATACTGGTATTCATCATCTGCCAGTTCTTTCTTTTCCTCTGTATCCTTTTTATCATCCGTCTGTTCTGTCTTCGTATCTGCTGTCTTATCATCAGCCTTTGATCCACATCCAACAACCATTGTTCCTGTCATTGCAGCTACCAGTAATAATGTCACAATTTTCTTTTTCATCTTATTTTTCCTCTTTTCTTCTTTTTAATTAAAACTCCAGTTTCTTTACAATATTTTTCATCTGTACCCCGTGTACAAGACTTGCTCCGCCGCGGATCGCCGCTGCTACATGTACCGCCTCTGTCATCTGTTCTTCGCTGACACCTTTATCCAGGCAGTCGTTCGTGTAAGCATCAATACAATATGGGCACTGTACGGTATGTGCCACTGCAAGTGCAATCAATGATTTCTCTCTTGCAGTCAGCGCACCCTCTTCGAATACCGCATTGTAATAAGCAAAGAATTTTTCTGCCAACTCTGATGCTTTTTCCCCGATTGTCCCAAACTTTGCAAGATCCTCCGGATTGTAATATGTTTCCATATTCTTTTTCCTCCCTTTTTTTTATTTTCCGGACTGTCTGTCCATATATATCTTTCTCAGCATAAAAATTAATGCCGAAAGAGAAAACAAAATCAATAGTGCTGTTACAAGAAGTTTCGCTCCGCCAGTCAGCATACCGCCCACATAAGAATAGACGATGGTTGCCGGTAACTGTCCGATTCCCGTAGCAACAAAGAATGAAACAAATGACATCGAAGTAAGGCCTGCCGCATAACTAACAATGTCAAATGATACAAACGGAAGAAGACGACAGATTAAAATCGTATTCTTTCCGTAACGTTCAAAAAATGTATCAATTTGTTTAAGACCTGTTTTACTTGTTAATTTTTCTGCCACGTCACGTCCTAATATTTTTGCAATATAAAAGCATATTGCTGCTCCCACCATTGCGCTGCTCCATGAAAGGATCGCACCTTTCCACCATCCAAACAGGCTGGCATTGGCAAATGTAATTAAAAATGCCGGAAGAGGTGCTGCGATTGACTGAAAAATCATCAACAAGAAAGATATCAGCGCCGCATATCCCCCATATGACGCAACAAAATCTCTTACAACTGTAAAGTCTCCACTTGCAAACATCTTAAATATACGGTTCATTGTCTTATGTATCTCCGGTACCCATAAATATGCAGCAATGCATACCAGTAAAACTATAATCAGGGTTCCCTTTTTTATCCCATCATTTTTCTTTTTCATATATTCCCCCTTCATTCATGACTTGCATGCTATTATTAAATATAATCTTACCAATAAATAATCTGTCTGTCTAATTGTGTTTATTGATATGTTTTCATCACTTATATATTATTTCTATATATACATACTTTCATTAAGTCTCTGCCTTATACCGGACACCAATACAAAGCACATAGAGAAATCGAATCTTTAAGATTTTTCTATGTGCTTATTTTTTACTTATCCTTATTCAGTTTCTTTTCCAAGCCTGATATTTTCCATTTTCTTCACAAATTCTTCATCCGCATGGTCAAACAGATAGTTCCTGTCACTGACCCGTTGTTTTTCATTATCTTCTTCAATCAATTTCTTTGTATATTCAATCTCTTCCAAGAAATCTCTGGAAGAAATACGGGTTCCACCCTGCCCCATCGTGATTACCTGCTCTACCCCATCGGAAGTCACGACCGTCACATGATACTTTCTTCCGATATGATGAACGACCTTTTCAATGTACTGATCGGCAGTTTCGGCTTCTTTGGTATATACGAC
>ERZ860668.1604-NODE-1604-length-13726-cov-6.328067_pt1 | contig 13726 bp, 10 predicted proteins | sample MGYA00510062_ERZ860668 | MGnify/ENA primary metagenome ERZ860668 (study PRJEB30046, sample SAMN00715258) | human gut metagenome | study: EMG produced TPA metagenomics assembly of the A metagenome-wide association study of gut microbiota in type 2...
AGCGCCACGACGGCCTTGCCACCGGTCATTTTTGCGGCGATGTATTCGGGCGAACGCTTGGCGATGCCCGTGCCACGCTGCAACGCCGACTCGTAGATCAGATCGCAGATACGCTGGGCGTAGTGCGCGTGTGACGAGTCGGCAAATACGACGCTGATAGAGTTGTTATTCATTTACTTTTATGTGGGTAAAATTGTGGTGTGAATCAGTTGTTGATACGGAAGGCACCCTTTATCCGCATGATGGAGTGAATGAGCGTGTCCACGACGCCCGCGCCGGGCACCTCGACGCTCACCGTGCCCCCGATGCACCCGTTGGCGAGCGATGAGAAGTTGATCGAGCGGATGTTGAGTTTCAGGTCGCGGCTGATGACCTCGGTGATGTGGTTGGCCATGCCCGTCGTGTCGGCCGCCACGATGCGGATCGAGACGCGGAAGGCACCCTCGGCCGTCGAACGCCAGCGCGCTTCGATAACCCGGTAGGGGTAGTTCTCGCGCATGCGCTTGGCATTGGGGCAGTCGTTGCGGTGAATCTTGATACCTCCGGATACAGTGACAAATCCGAATACGTCGTCTCCATATATGGGGTTGCAACATTTGGCCAACTTGAAGTCCAGTCCTTTCAGGTTTTGGTCAATGACGAGTACATCCTCTTTAGTGACAGTGGTTTCGTCTATCTGGTTTTGCAGGTTGTATTCTTCGGCACTGCGGTAGATCACTTCATCACGTTCACCGTCCCGTTTCTGTTGTTCGATGTATTTATCCAGAATCTCGTTCACATCCAGTCCGCCATCGGCAATCCGTTGATAAAATTCCGTCACGTTCTTGAATCCCAAACGCTTGATGAGGCGCATCATGGTTGCTTCATCATACTCCAGTTTGCGGTTCTTGAATTTTCGTTCCAGCGTCTCTTTGGCAAACGCATGTTGGCGTGCCACCATCTCTTTGAGCGCCTGGCGTATCTTGGTGCGTGCTTTGGAAGTCGTCACGATGTTCAGCCAGTCCTGTTTCGGAGTCTGGGTGTTTGAAGTCATGATTTCCACCTGGTCGCCGCTGTTCAACTTCTGCTTCAACTGCACATTCTTGCCGTTCACTTTCGCGCCGATACACTTGCATCCCAACTTACTATGTATATGGAAAGCAAAATCGAGCACCGTAGCCCCTTTAGCCAGCTTGAACAAATCCCCCTTGGGCGTAAAGACAAACACTTCATCCTCGTAGAGATCCATCTTAAACTGATCCATCACCTTCATCGAGTCGTTGTCCGCGTTCTCCAATGCCTCCCGCACGGAAGTCAGCCACTCGTCCAAGCCCGTTTCTCCTTTGATACCTTTATATCTCCAGTGCGCAGCCAGTCCGCGTTCCGCGATCTCGTCCATCCGTCGGGTACGTATCTGCACTTCCACCCATTTCCCTTCCGGGCCCATCACGGTGATGTGCAACGACTCGTAACCATTACTCTTCGGTATTGAAAGCCAGTCGCGCAGACGCTTCGGGTTCGGCTGGTACATATCCGTCACAATCGAATACACCTGCCAGCACTCCTGCTTCTCCTTCGCCGGGTCCGGTTCCGAATCCAGTATGATACGGATGGCGAACAAGTCATAAATCCCCTCAAAAGGAGTCTTTTGCTTCTGAATCTTGTTCCATATCGAATGAATCGACTTCGTGCGTCCCTTGATGTCGAACTTCAGTCCCGCTTCCGCCACCTTCTTTTGGATCGGTTCGATAAAAGCGGCGATATACTTGTCGCGGGAAGCCTTCGTTTCGTTCAGCTTATCCTTGATGAAATAATATGTCTCTTTCTGCGTATATTTGAGAGACAAATCCTCCAGTTCCGATTTCAGCTTATACAATCCCAGCTTGTGAGCCAGCGGAGCATACAGATATGCTGCTTCGTTTGCTACCTTGATCCGGTCCTCCTCGTTGCCTGTATCCTTTATTTTGCGCATCACGTTCACGCGGTCGGCAATCATAATCAGGATTACGCGCATATCCTCCGCAAACGACAGCAGCAGATTACGGAAATTCTCCGACTCGATGGCAGGGCTTTTGGCATACAGCTCGTTCGTCTTCACTAATCCCTTGATGATACTTGCCACGTCTTCACCATATTCGGCGTTCACCTCGTCGATAGACAATACATGACCTTTCACGATTTCGTGCAACATGATCCCGATCAGGCACGAACCTTTCATACCGATTTCCTCGGCAACGATCACTGCTGTTTGTAAATCTCTGATGACGGGATTCATCCCGAAGTTATTGCGTTGCAGACCGTTACATTGGGCCGCTTTGATAAGATGTTTCTTTAACTTTTGGCAATCTCTCCAGAAAATACTGTCTCCGGCAGACTGCAATAAATGTCGATAGAGTGAAAAAAGCTCCTTTTTTTCCTCCAATGTAAAAAAGTCGTCCATATTCAATCTTGTTAATTCGATGTAAAAGTAGTTTTTTTTCCGGTTATTCGGCAAGAAGTAAATAACATTTTGTATTTTTGGGCATCAATTAATAAAATTAGATATTATGATAACGACACAGGACAAAGAGTTGCTTGCCAAGAAAGGCATCACGGAAGAGCAAATTGCAGAACAATTAGCATGCTTCCAGACGGGATTTCCCTTTTTAAAACTGGATGCGGCAGCTTCCATCGAAAAGGGCATATTAGCTCCCGACGCAGAAGAACAGAAGGCTTATCTGGCCGCCTGGGATGCATATACAAACACAGATAAGACTGTTGTGAAGTTCGTGCCTGCCTCCGGTGCTGCAAGTCGTATGTTTAAGAATCTATTCGAGTTTCTGTCCGCCGATTATGACCAGCCGACTACCAAGTTCGAACAGGCCTTCTTTGACGGAATCAAGAATTTTGCTTTCTATGACGATCTGAATGTGGCCTGCCAGCGTATCTCCGGAAAAGACATTCCCGGACTGATGGAAGAAGGCAACTATAAAGCAGTGGTGTCCGCCCTGCTGGAGACTGCAGGACTGAACTATGGCGCACTACCGAAAGGTCTGCTCAAATTCCATAAATATCCCGAAGGCTCCCGCACTCCGATGGAGGAACATCTTGCCGAAGGCGCTCTGTATGCAGCCGGCAAGAGCGGCAAAGTGAACGTACACTTCACCGTGTCTACCGAACACCGCGAACTTTTCAAGAAGCTCGTGACGGAAAAAGTGGACGACTTCGCCAAACGTTACGGCGTAGACTATTACATCACCTTCTCCGAGCAGAAGCCAAGTACCGACACCATTGCTGCCGATATGGACAACCAACCGTTCCGCGACAACGGCAAACTGCTGTTCCGTCCCGGTGGTCATGGCGCGCTGATTGAGAACCTGAACGACTTGGACGCAGACATCATCTTCATCAAGAACATCGACAACGTAGTGCCCGACCGTTTGAAAGCCGACACCGTTACGTATAAGAAACTGATTGCCGGAGTGCTCGTGACCCTGCAAAAACAAGTATTCGAATACCTCACGCTGCTCGACAGCGGCAAGTATACGCACGACCAGATGATGGAAATGCTTCAATTCCTGCAAAAGAAACTCTTCTGCAAGAACCCGGAAACGAAAGACCTCGAAGACTCCGTACTGGCCATTTACCTCAAAAACAAGTTCAACCGCCCGATGCGTGTCTGCGGAATGGTGAAGAACGTAGGCGAACCCGGCGGCGGTCCGTTCCTTGCTTACAACAGCGACGGAACTATCTCCCTGCAAATTCTCGAAAGCTCGCAGATCGACATGGACGATCCGGAGAAGAAAGAAATGTTCGAGAAGGGTACGCACTTCAATCCGGTAGACCTCGTATGCGCTGTGCGTGATTATAAAGGACATAAATTCGACCTGGTGAAATATGTAGATAAAGCCACCGGCTTCATCTCCTACAAATCGAAGAACGGTAAAGACCTGAAAGCCCTCGAACTTCCCGGCTTGTGGAATGGTGCGATGAGCGACTGGAATACCGTCTTTGTAGAAGTTCCTCTTTCTACCTTTAACCCGGTGAAGACAGTGAATGACTTGTTGCGTGAGCAACATCAGTAATTTATTCACCACAGAGGACACAAAGGACACAGAGTTTTTTCGGTAAGGTAAGACCGGAAGCAATGGAATCAATTGCATTAATCCGGTGAAAAAGTTCTATAAAAACTCTATAAAATCTCTGTGTCCTCTGTGCCCTCTGTGGTGAAACTTAAAAAAGAGTGTTTAGAATGAATCAGATAGAGAAGATCATCGATATTGCTACTTGGAACAGAAGAGAACATTACGAACATTTCAGTGCTTTTGACGATCCTTTTTTTGGAGTGACGGTCAATGTAGATTGTACGCGCGCGTATCAGGAAGCCAAAGACAAAGGCGTTTCCTTTTCCCTGCTCGTCCTTCACCGCATCGTGACTGCTGCGGCTGCCGTGGAAGAGTTCCGCTACCGCATCGAAGGCGATCGAGTGGTGTGTTATGACAGTCTTCTGCCCGAAGCCACTGTGGGGCGTGCCGACCACACCTTTTCTTTTGCCGCTTTTGAATACGATCCGGACGAACTCGTCTTTATCCGTCGGGCAAAAGCCGAGATGGAACGCCTGCAAGCCACTACGGGACTCAACAAAGGAGGTACGTTTCATCCCAACGCCATTCATTATTCGGCCGTGCCGTGGCTCTCTTTCACCGATATGAAGCATCCCACCAATATGCGTTCGGGCGACAGCGTTCCCAAAATCTCCACCGGTAAATACTTCCGCGAAGGAGAAAGGCTGATGATGCCCGTTTCCGTCACTTGCCATCATGGATTGATGGATGGCTATCATGTAGCGCAGTTTATCGAGAAGCTCCATTTATAAACTTCGTTCTGAAAAAGACTAACCAGACTATGATATGAGAGTAAAGATACCCAGACGGGAAATCATCCTATTCTGTTCCGCCTTGCTTTTCCCCGTTGCTTCGCTGTGCGCGCAAGAAGTGGGGCAGGAGGTGAAAGAGGTCAGGCAAGACGTGGAGCAACTCCAGCAGGACGTCCGCGAACTTCGTGAAGAAGTGCGTCGATTGCAGGAAGAACTTCATGGATTCCGGCGCAACAGTTTCCCGCAATGTGGCATGGACACGGTAGCTCCTTACGTTCCCCATCGGTTCATTCACCGGTTGGGGATAGAAGCTCGGCCGCAATACGTGTTCCCCACCAATCCTTTCCTGCAAGGAGAGAACGAACGGTGGAAGCCCATCCAAAGTTCCTTTGCCGCTCATTTGAAATATTCCTTCAAGTTTCGTCCCAATACCTGTGCCGACCGTATCTACGGCGGAGCCTACCAAGGCTTCGGCTTGGCCGTCACCACCTTTGGCGACCGTAAGCAACTCGGTGATCCGGTGACGTTCTATGTCTTTCAGGGCGCACGTATCGCCCGTTTCAATCCCCGTCTTTCGCTCAATTACGAGTGGAATTTCGGCCTTTCTGCCGGATGGAAACCATACGATAACGATTACAACTCCTACAACGGAGCGGTAGGTTCACGGGTGAATGCGTATCTCAATGCAGGTATCTACCTCAATTGGTCGCTTTCCCGTTATTTCGATTTTATCATCGGCGGAGATTTTACGCATTTCTCCAACGGCAACACCAAATTCCCCAACGCAGGAGTGAACACCACCGGAGCGAAAATCGGTCTGGTGTACAACTTCAACCGTGAAGAATCCGACCTGACCAAGTCTTTGGTCAAGCCGTATATTCCCCGTTTTCCCCGTCATATCAGTTACGATCTTGTGTTGTTCGGCTCGTGGAGACGGAAAGGCGTGTATGTAGAAAGCGGGAAGCAGATAGCTTCGCCGGGCAGTTACCCCGTGGCGGGATTCAACTTTGCCCCGATGTACAACCTCAACTATAAGCTGCGATTCGGCGTCTCGCTGGACGGTGTTTATGACGGTAGTGCCAATGTGTACACCGAAGACCGGATTGTGGAGTACGATTACGATGGAGGCAGCGGCACTTCCGGACGCAGGTTTCTTGTGCCGGGCATTCAGCATCAGCTTGCTCTCGGACTTTCGGGACGGGCGGAGTATGTAATGCCGTTTTTCACCATCAATGTCGGTTTGGGAACGAATGTGCTGGGGCGTGGCGATTTGCGGGGGCTGTATCAGGTCTTTGCGTTGAAGATAGACGTGACACGTAGCTCTTTCCTTCACATCGGTTACAATCTCCAAAACTTTCAGACACCTAATTATCTGATGCTCGGCTTGGGATTCCGTTTCAATAATAAGTATCCTAAGGTGCGTCATTAGAAATGTCCGTCCGGTGGCCTGTCGAATATCAAGTAAGGAATCTCAAAATGGAAAACATTATTCAAAAAATCAGAGAAATCTATCCGGTATCCGATGAAGCGCTTCAGGCGCTTCAGGCGAATATGGAACTGCGATATTATCCTAAAGATACCTATATCGTCCAGTCGGGGGTAACAGACCGCCTGGTTTATTTCATTGAAGAGGGCATTGCCCGTTCCGTATTCCATCACAACGGACAGGACACTACTACGTGGTTCACGCTGGAAGGCGACATTACGTTCGGCATGGATTCGCTCTACTATCAGCAACCGTCGGTGGAGAGCATTGAAACGCTTTCCGATTGCAAAATCTACGTCATCCATATCGACAAGCTGAATATGCTCTACGAAACCTATATCGACATAGCCAACTGGGGGCGCATCCTGCATCAGAATGTCAACAAAGAGCTTAGCCACATGTTTGTGGAACGGCTCCAGCTTTCGCCTAAAGAACGGTATGAGCAGTTCAACCGTCGCTATCCCGGACTGATAAACCGGGTGAAGCTGAAGTATGTGGCTGCCTTTTTGGGCATTTCCATCTACACGCTTAGTCGGGTACGTGCTAAAAAATAGTTTTCGGTAGGGCTTTTTTGCTTTTAAGCAAAAGAACTTCGTTTCGCAAACCGTATCTTTGCCATCTGAAAATACTAACTAACTAATAGAAAAACAGATGTCGAACATTTCTTCTTCAGCCTTTGCAGATACCAAAGCACATTATGATCTTCTTGACGGACTTCGCGGTGTAGCGGCTCTTATGGTGATATGGTATCATGTATTCGAGGGATATGCTTTTGCCGGTGGTGGCAATATCGAGACTCTCAACCACGGTTATCTTGCCGTGGATTTCTTCTTTATCCTTTCGGGTTTCGTGATCGGTTACGCTTATGACGACCGTTGGGGCAAGAGTCTCACCATGAAAGATTTCTTTAAACGTCGTTTGATACGTCTTCATCCGATGGTCGTTATGGGTGCCGTATTGGGTGCTATCACATTCTGTATTCAGGGTTGTGTGCAATGGGATGGAACGCATGTAGCCATCTCCATGATTATGTTGTCTCTTCTTTGCACGATATTCTTCATTCCTGCCATGCCGGGGGTGGGATATGAAGTTCGTGGCAACGGTGAGATGTTTCCGTTGAACGGCCCTTGCTGGTCGTTATTTTTCGAGTATATCGGTAATATCCTGTATGCGTTGTTCATCCGTCGCTTGTCCAACAAGGCGCTGACGGTATTTGTGGTGTTGCTGGGGGTAGCATTGGCAGCGTTTGCCGTCTTCAATGTCTCCACTTATGGAAACATAGGAGTGGGCTGGACGCTGGACGGGGTTAACTTCCTGGGCGGCTCCCTACGTATGCTTTTCCCTTTTTCGCTGGGTATGCTGATGTCGCGTAACTTCAAGCCTATGAAGGTGAGAGGTGCTTTCTGGATCTGTACCGTTGCATTGATTGCCCTGTTCGCTGTTCCTTATCTCGAAGGAATGGAGCCGCTTTGCATGAATGGTGTTTATGAAGCGTTTTGTGTGATTGTGGCTTTCCCTATCATTCTTTGGATAGGAGCGTCGGGCACCACTACGGACGTGCAATCGACAAAGATATGCAAATTTCTGGGGGATATATCCTATCCGGTTTATGTGATCCATTATCCGTTGATGTATCTGTTCTATGCATGGCTGATTGAGAATAAGCTCTATACGTTGGGCGAGACTTGGCACGTAGCCGTGTGCGTCTTTGTCTTGAGTATCGTGCTTGCTTATCTGTGCCTGAAACTGTATGACGAACCGATACGTAAATATTTGGCAAAACGTTTCTTGAGTAAGAAACGATAGTTTCATTGTTATGTATCTGAAAAATATTTCATAAAGCTAAAAAAGAACTCCAACCAAGTGGCGGATAAAGTCGCATTGGTTGGAGTTTTTTATCAATAGAATAAGTTTTCTCTTCGTCAGTAAGTGAGACTGATTCTATGTCTTTGCATTTTAGATGTGAAACGATATAGATTAATAGAGTTGCTTGCTCATTTTATAATTGGTGAGACACATTTGATTAGCTTTCCGTTTTTGTTCTTCATCAACCTGAAAACCTTGTTTCTCGAAAAACGGTTTTGCCGTGATGCTAACCTCCGATGTTAATCTTTTCGCACCTCTTTCTCGTGCGTATGCTTCGAGATATTTATACAAAGATGTCGCAATGCCTTGATGCTGAAAGTCCTTATGGACAAACAGCGTGTGCATATATCCGTCGTCGTTGACAGAGCCGAAGCCTACAATCACACCTTCTTCATTTTCTGCAACCACGTAATGTTGCTCTTCGAAAAGCTCACCCCAATGTGATGTATCGTCTCCGCACGAAGCCCAGTCTGCTACTTCTTCGGCTGTATAATCTTTTCGGTTCACAGTCAGGACTGTATGCTGATATAGCTCTTGTAGTGCTGGAATGTCAGACAGGTTTACTTGGCGGATTCTATTCATCTTATCTCTAAATTTCTTTTTTAGTAAACTTCTACTTTCTCTGCAATTCTCTTAGCCTTGTCGCGCAACGCATCCAAATCAGCATCGAGCGGAGCGTAGCAAAGCACCACACCCATACGACGGTTGACGCGTGTAAACGGTTTGCCGAATATACGTAGATAGGTATCTTCTTCTTTGGTCACTTCTTCCAGTCCACGATATTGAGGGCGCTCCTGGCTGGCAATCGGAGAGAGGATGACGGCACTTGCGCCTATTCGTTCTTGCTTGATGCCCGGAATAGGCAGACCGAGCACGGCACGCAGGTGCAATTCAAATTCATTCAGATTTTGTGTTCCTGCCAAAGTTACCATGCCGGTATCGTGCGGACGTGGAGAAAGTTCGGAGAAATAGACTCCGTTTTCATGGCTTAGGAAGAACTCAACTCCCCAAAGTCCTGCGCCTGTCAGCGCGCGGGTTACTTTTTCTGCCATCTCTTCCGCTTCTTTCAAATGAGCAGGATCGATGTGTGCAGGCTGGAAACTTTCGCGATAGTCGCCACCTTTCTGCACGTGTCCGATAGGAGGGCAGAACAGGGTGGGGCCGTTCTTTTGAGTAACGGTGAGCAGGGTGATTTCGCTGTCGAATTTGATAAATTCTTCAATGATAAGCTCGCGGATATCGCCACGGCTTCCGCTGCATCCGTATTCCCAGGCGTGTTCAAGTTCGTCGGCACTCTTCACCAGCGACTGTCCTTTACCGGAGGATGACATCAACGGTTTAACGACACAAGGGAAACCGATTTTAGCGGCAGCTTCTTTCAGTTCGTCCAATGTTTTGGCGTAGAAGTATCTGGCTGTTTTCAGTCCGAGCTCTTTGGCGGCAAGGTCGCGGATAGCTTTACGATTCATCGTGAAGTTCACGGCACGGGCGCTGGGCACTACCTGAATGCCTTCTTTTTCGAAGTCATACAAACGTTCTGTGCGGATCGCTTCAATCTCCGGAACGATAATGTCCGGCTGGTGTTTCTTTACGACACGCTCCAGTTCTTCACCGTTCAGCATATCGAATACTTCAAATTCATCAGCCACTTGCATAGCAGGTGCTCCCGCGTACGAGTCGCAGGCAATGATGTGTTGACCTTTACGTTGAGCTGAAATTACAAATTCTTTTCCTAGTTCTCCGGAACCGAGTAACAGTATTTTCTTCATCATTTTGAGTGTTTTATATTAGTGGTGCAAAATTACAGCAAAAAAACGAGATTATAATTGTATATGCGTTGATTATATTTAAAGATTGGTGTGAATTTTAGTGTGTAAACGTGGAATATAGAGAAATGGATAGTGAGAAAATAGGAAATATGGCTTTAAACTTTCTTAAGGAAAGCGTGGAAAAACAATGTTCGTTGTGCTCGAACACAAAACTAGTTGTTTGTGCTACTATTTTGTGTCATGGCTAAATCCTTGATTTTAAACAATGAGAAAGGAAACTGGATACGGAAATTTAGTTTATTGATAGTTAAAATCTATTTTGCTATTGATTTGTAGTCGAAATTCGTCTAAATTGGTCAATCTGTAGTTGTTATTAGTCTAATAAGTGTTAGCGAACGACAAATAATGAAAAAGGAGTAACAACGATATGGAATTGTTTCTACATTTGTGCAGTTGTTTCTTTAACTATTTCTAGTGGTAGAAGTTTCTAGGATATAGAAAATAGTTGAACAAAAAATTAATTCAACTGTTTATTATAATATTGAAATTAGGTAAAACGCGAAAATGTTTATTCCTTATCATATTATAAGGTCAAAAAGGAGAGAAAAGAATAATATAAATAAAAGAGATTGCTTATGTCACAGATTATCGGACATATCTCGCAGGTGATCGGCCCTGTGGTCGATGTGTACTTTGAAGGTACGGATGCGGAACTGGTGCTGCCAAGCATCCACGACGCACTGGAGATAAAGAGGCCAAACGGCAAAATACTGGTTGTAGAAGTTCAGCAACATATCGGCGAAAATACGGTGCGTACCGTAGCGATGGATAGTACCGACGGACTTCAGAGAGGCATGAAAGTGTATCCCACCGGAGGCCCGATCACTATGCCGATAGGCGAACAGATTAAAGGACGACTGATGAACGTAGTCGGTGATTCGATCGACGGTATGAAAGGACTCAACCGCGACGGTGCGTATTCCATTCACCGGGACCCCCCTAAATTTGAGGATTTGACAACTGTGCAAGAGGTGCTTTTCACGGGTATCAAAGTGATCGACCTGCTCGAACCGTATGCCAAAGGTGGTAAAATCGGTTTGTTCGGCGGCGCCGGTGTGGGAAAAACCGTATTGATCCAGGAACTTATCAATAATATCGCCAAGAAACATAACGGATTCTCCGTATTTGCCGGAGTAGGTGAACGTACCCGTGAAGGTAACGACTTGCTGCGCGAAATGATCGAATCCGGCGTTATCCGCTACGGCGAAGCATTCAAGGAAAGCATGGAGAAAGGTCACTGGGATCTTTCGAAAGTAGATTATAACGAACTGGAGAAATCGCAAGTGTCGCTGATTTTCGGTCAGATGAACGAACCTCCGGGCGCACGTGCTTCTGTGGCACTGTCCGGACTGACGGTAGCGGAATCTTTCCGCGACGCCGGTAAAGAAGGTGAGAAACGCGATATCCTGTTCTTTATCGATAATATCTTCCGTTTCACGCAAGCAGGTTCGGAAGTGTCCGCCCTTTTGGGACGTATGCCCTCCGCTGTTGGTTACCAGCCTACGCTGGCCACGGAAATGGGTGCGATGCAGGAACGTATCACGTCTACCCGCAAAGGTTCTATCACCTCCGTACAAGCGGTGTATGTGCCTGCCGATGACTTGACCGACCCGGCTCCTGCAACGACTTTCAGCCACTTGGACGCAACTACCGTACTCGACCGTAAGATCACCGAGCTGGGTATCTATCCGGCTGTCGACCCGTTGGCGTCTACGTCACGTATCCTCGACCCGCACATTGTAGGCCAGGAACATTACGACATAGCGCAGCGAGTGAAACAAATCTTGCAGCGTAACAAGGAATTGCAGGATATTATCTCTATCCTCGGTATGGAAGAACTCTCGGAAGAAGACAAGATGGTAGTGAACCGCGCCCGCCGTGTGCAGCGTTTCCTTTCGCAACCGTTTGCCGTAGCCGAACAGTTTACAGGCGTTCCGGGTGTGATGGTGGGTATTGAAGATACCATCAAGGGATTCAAGATGATTCTGGACGGAGAAGTGGATTATCTTCCCGAACAGGCTTTCCTGAATGTCGGCACGATTGAGGAAGCAATAGAGAAAGGTAAGAAATTGCTGGAACAGGCGAAAAAATAAAAATATAGAGTGATGAAAGAACTGCATTTGAGTATAGTATCGCCCGAAAAGAGCATATTCGACGGAGATGTGAAGATAGTCACATTGCCGGGTACGATCGGGTCGTTTTCTATTCTGCCGGGACATGCGCCTATCGTCTCGTCATTGAAAGCGGGAACATTAAGTTATACCACGCTGGACGGGGAGGAGCATACACTTGATATTCAGGGTGGTTTTGTGGAATTGAGTGACGGGACGGTTTCTGCCTGCGTTTCGTAGGCGGACCTCCTGAAATATAGTTGAATTGGAAAAAACGAGATTTAGAAAATACAGTAGAAAAACACAGTGACATGATGAACATTAGTAAAACTAAACGGAATTTTATCGGCTTGAACACTTTATTTGCAATTCTAAGTGCAGGAGTCGGTGCAGTGATTTTACACGTTGCCCTACCGGGACATTATTTCGGAGGATATCCGTTTATTCCGACATATTTCTATCTGTTTGGTTTGTTCAGTATCTATATGTTCGATGCGTGTCGGCAGCATGCTCCGCAAAAGATGTTACTGCTGTATTTGGCAATAAAAATGGTAAAGATGATTCTTTCGATAATTCTAGTCTTGATTTATTGCCTTGCCGTGCGTGAAGAAGCTAAAGCTTTCTTGCTGACGTTTATCTCGTTCTATTTGCTGTATCTGATATACGAAACATGGTTCTTCTTCTCGTTTGAAGTGAACCTGAAACGGAAAAAGAAAAATAAGAATAAAAATGAAACAGTTGCGTAACATAGTAGCTCCGATATTTCTGCTCTGCCTGATGTTGGTAGCCGGTCTGCCGGTCTTCGCGCAGACACAGGAAGATGTGACTCCGCAGGAGCAGAAAGAGAATACGGTCGATGTGAAGGAGATCGTGTTCGGGCATATCGGCGACTCATACGAATGGCATATTACGACGTGGGGTAAAACGCACATTACTATACCATTACCTATCATTGTTTATAGTTCTACTACAGGTTGGCATACGTTCCTTTCTTCCCGTCTCGCTGAGAATGGAGGCACTTATGAAGGGCTCTCCGTCGCCCCCGAAGGAAGTAAGTACGAAGGCAAACTGGTGGAGTATAATGCAGCCGGAGAGCAGGTTCGTCCGTGGGATATTTCCATTACGAAGGTGACATTCGCTTTGTTGTTCAACAGTGTGCTGCTCCTTGTGATCGTGCTAAGTGTAGCGCAGTGGTACAGGAAACGCCCGCAGGGAGCGCTGGCGCCGGGCGGTTTTATCGGATTCATGGAAATGTTCATCATGATGGTGAACGATGATATCATCAAGAGTTGCGTCGGACCCAACTACCGGAAGTTTGCACCGTACCTGCTGACTGCGTTTTTCTTCATTTTCATTAATAACATTATGGGGCTGATTCCGTTCTTCCCCGGTGGTGCGAATGTGACGGGAAACATTGCCATTACTATGGTGCTTGCTATCTGTACGTTCCTTGCAGTCAACATCTTTGGAACGAAACATTACTGGAAAGATATTTTTTGGCCGGATGTGCCCTGGTGGCTGAAAGTGCCTGTACCGATGATGCCTTTCATCGAGTTCTTCGGAATCTTTACGAAACCGTTTGCTTTGATGATCCGTCTTT
>ERZ860668.1605-NODE-1605-length-13726-cov-2.765562_pt1 | contig 13726 bp, 9 predicted proteins | sample MGYA00510062_ERZ860668 | MGnify/ENA primary metagenome ERZ860668 (study PRJEB30046, sample SAMN00715258) | human gut metagenome | study: EMG produced TPA metagenomics assembly of the A metagenome-wide association study of gut microbiota in type 2...
CTCACGTTCCCGATGTACCCATACAGTTCCCAGTCCAAGGGCATGGGCGGCGAGCATCATATTTTCGAGGACGCAGCTTCCGTCCTCCACAAAGGTACTTGCGGAGCCATCTGCCAAAACCAGGATCACGACAGGTGCGCCATAATAAGGGTCTGTGTTGCTCCCCATCACTTCTGCGTTTAGTTTTGCAATCTCCCGCCTATATTTGGGGTCTGTAATTGCAATGATGGTTGGAGATTGATGTCCTCCGCCGGTAGGAGCGTAAGTCCCTGCTTCCAGTACAGCGTCCAAAGCCTTGGAAGGGACAGGTTCCGATTTATAAGCCCGTACACTACGACGTGCTTTGATATTTTCTAAAACTTCATTCGTTTTCATATACTATATTTACTATACTTACAACTCGTTCACCACTTGCATTTATCGTTTTACCAATCCGATCTTTGCATTCAGTTTGAAGTAATACGTACCGTTCTCTCTTTCCAAAAAGCCGTATTTGTCCTTATCCAGAGAACCTTTCTCCAAACGGGTATTCAAGAACAGGAAGTCCTCCATAACCGGTTTCTCTGACTTGTGATAGCAAAGAACTTCCCCACTCCCATCCATCAACAGGATACCTTCAACAGCCGAATCCTGTCCAGTATATATCTTTGCCGGACGCATACCCAAGGCTAATGCCATCAGGAATTGCTTCACTTTAAACTCATAGAAACCATGTTTGTTTACCAATTCATCTTTTATTTTCAACGGGTTCATCTGTTTGATTACTTCCGTCAGTTCACTGATACGGGTGATGTCGTCCAAGTGCATGATGCGCACCATTTCTGTCAGCACACGAGGAAAGTGTAAGTCAATCATTAAAAGATTGCTACGGAATACCCGATCTGCCACGTCCGAGTATTTGAGTACACCACCCAAGCGCTCAATCAGCAACATTCGTTCTGCTACTTCATTAGGGGCTTCCGGCAACGCATTAATCTTATTCACCGTAGGTGTTGCAAATTTGACTCCGCTCTGTTCCAGTTTCAAGTTAGCCGCACGGCCTCCGTCCAACAGCGGATTCATAGCACCCAATCGCGAACGAACGCTGAACCCGCTCAACGGTGCCTCCGGATGCCAGAAGGCAATATAAAAATCGGTACGATCTTCCGTCTTCGCTTCCAGATCGAAAATTGCGACTTCATCCAAAAACTCTTCCACCCCATCCGGAGAAGCGACTTCATCCTCCGAAGAGGACTTGACAGCCTGCAAAATCAAATCTGCCACAATCCCGAAATCTTCCCGAGGAACGGATTTCTCACTGTTTTCTCCTTTGATGCGGACCATCTCTTTTTCTATATAGTAGCAGCGCGTTCCGTCATGTTCCTCCCGTTGAATCATTGCGATAGGCCAGTTGATCTCTCCTTTCTTCGCTTTAGCCGTTCCCAACGTTACTTTTCCTTCTGTCAGCAGACGGAAGAAAGTATACAGTTCACACCATTCTCTTTTTGTTGCTTCAAATGCCATATATTCTTGTTTTTCTTTATTTTACTCTTCATCAAGAATCCTTGCGGTCTCCACTTTCTCCAATCGTGCACGCAGTTTGGGCATCATGGAACGACGAATACACAACGTCATGCTGCAATCCATATCGTACGATTGGCTGAGAATTTCCGGTTCTTCCTCCTTTACAATACGCATGATATCGTTCATAAAAGGATATTCAAACATTACGGTCACTTCTTCATCTACCGTTTTTTCTATAATGGTAGCGGCAGATATTGCTTCGGCAGCAGCTGCTTTATAAGCTACAATCAGTCCGCTCGTTCCTAACTTGATTCCACCGAAATAACGGACTACAATAATCAGAATATCAGTCAGTTCATTAGAGTTAATTTGCCCGAGAATGGGCTTTCCCGCCGTTCCCGAAGGTTCACCGTTATCATTGGCTCGAAAATCCTTTCGCGCTGCACCTAACATATAAGCATAGCACACGTGCCGTGCATCATAATACTTCTTCTGATACGTTTCAAGATGAGCTTTTATCTCATCGAGAGTACGCACAGGCAGGGCGATAGCAATAAACTTGCTCCGCTTTTCTGTATAAATACCTTCGGAAGGTTCGACGATAGTTTTATAAGTATCTTCAGCAGTCATGCCGCAAAGATACGGCTTTCTTGACGAAATTCCATCTGCTGTTCGAAAATATTAGAGCTTCTCATTGAAACGAGCGCTTCATTTCATGCAATCAAACGGTCGATGGGGTGCAATCAAGCAGTCAATTGGAGGTAGTCGGGTGGTCGTTTTAACGGAATCGGGCGGTCATTTATACAAAAACAAGCGGTCAATCTCTCACAAATGTCCTGTTGATTGTGAGAGATTGACCGCTCTATTTTCTATATAGAATATGTCTTAATCCAACTTATGGATAACCAGTCCTGAACGAAGTTTCGGTTCAAACCAAGTCGTTTTGGGAGGCATAATGTTGCCAGTATCGGCAATATCCATCAATTGCTTCATGGATACGGGATAAAGAGCCAGAGCTACTTTCATTTCTCCACTGTCAACACGCTTCTTCAATTCTCCCAAACCGCGGATACCGCCTACAAAGTCAATACGCTTATCCGAACGGAGGTCTTTAATTCCTAAAATCTCATCTAAAATCAGATTGGAAGAAATAGTAACGTCAAGCACGCCGATAGGATCATTGTCATTGTATGTACCTGCCTTTGCCGTCAGACTATACCACTTGTCGCCAAGATAGAGGGAGAAATTGTGCAAACCGGACGGTTTATAGATATCTGTACCCTTTTCTTCTACAACAAAATTCTTATCCAATGCAGCAAGAAATTGTTCGGGAGTCAGCCCGTTGAGGTCTTTTACTACACGGTTATAGTCGATGATAGTCAATTGATTGGCAGGGAAACATACAGCCATGAAATAGTTATACTCTTCATCGCCACGATGGTTCGCGTTTTGCTTTGCTTTCTCGGCACCTACAAGAGCAGCAGCAGCGGAACGATGATGCCCGTCGGCAATATATAATGCCGGCATTTTAGCAAATTCCGCAGTAATTGCAGCGATATCTTCGTCCTGGTCAACAATCCAGAAAGTATGTCCGAAGCCATCACCCGGAGCGATAAAGTCGTAAACAGGCTTTTCGGCAGTGTATTTCCGAATGATTGTATCCAATTTCGCATTATCGGGATAGGCAAAGAATACAGGTTCGATATTCGCATTGTTCACACGAACGTGCTTCATACGGTCTTCTTCCTTATCACGACGGGTAAGCTCATGCTTCTTGATGATACCGTTCATATAGTCAGGAACATAAGCGCCTACTACCAGTCCATACTGAGTTTTCCCGTTCATGGTCTGGGCATAGATGTAATAGTTTTCCTTTGCATCCTGCACTAACCAGCCTTTATCCTGAAACAGCCGGAAGTTTTCGGCAGCTTTCTCATAAACACGTTCATCGTGTTCATCCGTACCAACAGGAAAGTCAATCTCGGGCTTAATGATATGATAAAGGGATTTTTCATTTCCAGCTGCTTCTGTACGCGCTTCTTCTGAGTTTAATACATCGTAAGGACGGGAAGCAACCTGTTCAACCAGGTCTTGTGGAGGGCGAACGCCTTTAAAAGGTTTGATAATAGCCATAAGTCATGGTATGTTTTAAGATTAGTAGAACAGATACGCCCTCGCAAAAGCCGAGGGCGAAATCTGATAACATATTTCTAAATATACTGCTTAATGACCAGCACCTATCATCAAATAAGTGACTGAGCAACGATAAGCAGTCTTACGATTCATCTCATTATTTGTTTACTCTGAACTTCTCACAGCCGTCTTTCAGGAAACCGACAATCTGTTGAGCAGCAGCAATACCGGCATTGATATTCGCTTCGGCAGTCTGTGCACCCATCTTCTTCGGAGTAGAGAAATAACGTCCTGCGAACTTCTCAGCAAATTCCGCATTAGCAGCAGGCATGATATCTGTCATATACTTGAAGTCAGCACGGTCTTCCATCAATTTGATCAGCTCGGCTTCGTTGATCACCTCCTTGCGGGCCGTATTAACCAGCAGACCGTTTTTCGGCATCTTGCCAACCAGAGCGTAACCGATAGAATTCTTTGTTTCGGCGGTTGCCGGGATATGCAAAGAAACGACATCGCAGGTAGCATAAAGTTCTTCCGGTGAAGCTACCGGTTTCACACCATCCGCTTCAATTACCGAAGCTGGGCAAAAAGCATCGAATGCATAGATTTCCATTCCAAAACCTTTTGCGATACGAGCCACATTGCGGCCAACGTTGCCATATGCGTGGATACCCAGTTTCTTTCCTTTCAATTCTGTTCCTGAAGTTCCGTTATAGAAATTGCGGACAGCCATTACCATCATGCCGAAAGCCAATTCGGCAACGGCATTGGAATTCTGCCCGGGGGTATTCATCACACAAACATTATGTGCTGTCGCAGCAGCCAGGTCAACATTATCGTAACCCGCTCCGGCACGGACCACAATCTTCAACTGTTTAGCGGCATCCAGCACTTCTGCATCGATAATGTCACTGCGGATAATGATCGCATCCACATCCTTGACAGCATCCAGCAGTTTAGCCTTTTCACCGTATTTCTCTAACAGGATCAGTTCGTCACCTGCACCTTCCACTACTTCGCGGATACCTTTCACAGCTATCGCTGCGAAAGGTTTATCTGTTGCTACTAATATCTTTGCCATAATCAATGCTGTTTTTCAAAATCTTTCATACATGCAACCAAAGCTTCAACACTACTCTTTGGCATTGCGTTGTACAGAGAGGCCCGGAAACCACCGACAGAACGGTGTCCCTTGATACCGACCATACCTGCAGCCGCAGCAAATTTGCTGAATTCGTCTTCCAGGTCTTTATATTCGTCATTCATCACGAAACATACATTCATAATAGAACGGTCTTCAGCCGCGACAGTCCCTCTAAACAACTTGTTACGATCGATTTCATCATACAGGATAGCGGCATTTTCCATATCCTTCTTTTCCATAGCGGCAACACCGCCTTGTTCCTTATACCATTTCAATGTCTGCAAAGCGGCATAGATAGGCAGTACGGGAGGAGTGTTAAACATAGAATCTTTGTCAATATGAGTCTTATAGTTCAACATTGTCGGAATCGGCCGTTCCACATGTCCCAAAGCATCTACACGTACAATAGCCAATGTCACACCGGCAGGAGCCAAATTTTTCTGTGCTCCGGCATAGATGATGTCATATTTGGACACATCGATCGGACGGGAGAAAATATCAGACGACATATCGGCAACCAAACGCTGTTTCACATCCGGATCCTTGCGAGTTTCCGTTCCGTAAATCGTATTATTGGTCGTAAAGTGAAAATAGTCCGCATCGTCGGCAATCGTATAATCCTTCGGAATATATGTATAGTTCTTATCTTTAGAAGATGCTACGACCTCAACTTCTCCGAACAATTTAGCTTCCTTGATAGCTTTGGACGACCATGTACCGGTATCTAAATAAGAAGCTTTCTTATTCAAGAGATTGTAAGGCACCATACAGAACTGCATGCTTGCACCTCCACCCAGGAAAACAACCTCATAACCGGCAGGAACATCCAGCAATTCTTTGATCAGCGCACGCGCCTCATCGTTCACAGCAATGAATTCTTTACTTCTGTGGGAGATTTCAAGAAGAGATAAACCCATACCCGCAAAATTCTCTACCGCAGCAGCCGTATTTTTAATTGTATACTCGCTCAAGATAGAAGGACCTGCATAAAAATTGTGCTTCTTCATACCAATGTCTTTTTAATGTTAAATATAATTTAAGTAACTAATTTCCCAAAAACAGGCGGCTAATGTACAAATAAATTGACAATTTACAATTAATTATTGACAATTATTACCAAAACGCTACAACAGCCACCTTTATCCATAACATTTACCTCCCAATTGGCAACTATCAATTATCAATTGTCAATTCTAATACCGGTCCCCCCACAAACGTCTCATTTGTTCAATTAGTTTATGTTCGGACGGATTTTCCTGTCCTTTCCACAGCCGTTCGTTTAAAATCTCCTTTGGAAGGAACTCTTGCTTGACAAAATGATTTTCATAATCGTGTGCATATTTGTAGTCTTTTCCGTAATTCAGTTCCGCCATCAACTTTGTCGGTGCATTTCGCAGATGAAGGGGAACAGGCAGGTTTCCTGTACGGTTCACCAACTCCAACGCATCATTAATCGCCATATAAGCCGAATTACTTTTAGGACTGCATGCCAGATAAACGGTTGTTTCCGCCAAAATGATCCGTCCTTCAGGCCAACCGATTTTCTTCAAGGCATCAAAACAGGCATTTGCCAACAATAGAGCATTCGGATTCGCTAATCCGATATCTTCCGAGGCTGAAATAACCAAACGACGGGCTATAAATTCCGGATCTTCACCACCGGCAACCATACGAGCCAGCCAATAGATAGCAGCATCCGGATCACTTCCGCGAATGGATTTGATGAAAGCGGATATAATATCATAATGCATCTCTCCTCCTTTATCATACGCCGCCGGATTTTCCTGCAAGCGCTCTACCACCTTTTCATCTGTTATTTCAATCTTTTCATTCCCTTCTTCTGCTGCCACTACGAGTTCCAAGATATTCAGCAGTTTTCGTGCATCGCCACCGGAATAACGCAACATGGCATCCGTTTCCGTCAACACGATATTCATATCCTTCAATACGATATCTTCCGTAACTGCCTTATTCAACAAAGTCAACAGATCAGCTTTCTCCAATGACTTCAAAACATATACCTGACAACGGGAAAGCAACGGACGGATAACTTCGAACGAGGGATTCTCCGTTGTGGCTCCGATCAAGGTTACCACACCAGTCTCTACTGCATTGAGCAAGGAATCCTGCTGCGACTTGCTAAAGCGATGTATTTCGTCAATAAACAGGATCGGTGAAACGGTATTGAAAAAGCGATTACCTTTTGCCTTTTCTATTACCTCTCGCACATCTTTTACTCCTGAACTAATTGCGCTTAACGTATAGAACGGAGCTTCCAGCTTATTTGAAATAATCTGCGCCAGCGTAGTCTTTCCTACTCCCGGAGGTCCCCACAATATAAAAGAGGGGACACGACCCGCATCAATCATCTTTCTAAGAACAGCCCCCGGACCTACCAGGTGTTTCTGCCCGATATAATCGTCCAACGTTTTCGGACGTAATCTCTCTGCTAACGGTTGACTCATCATGTAGGCAAAAGTCGTATATTTTATTTACTTTTCAAAGTATAAACACCGTAAAAATTCGAGCCTGTTTTAATGTTTGACAGCAGAAAATATAGAAAAAAGTAAGTAAATACAGCTACATATACCTATTAACACTACAAAATTATACCATTTTGTCATATTTACAACTTCTGGACACTAAATGAAATCATAAAAGATCAGGCTGTATTAAACACCCGTTCAATGCAGCCTGCCCTCCTGTATCCATCGTTTCATTTTATTTCAATGTGATATTTTCCAGGTCACGTATAACAGTCATATCCATAATATCACTATAGATTTCCGTTGTCCGTACGCTTTTATGCCCTAATAGCTTTTGGACTGTCGTGATATTCGCCCCATTATATAACAATAGGGTCGCATTGGTATGGCGTGCCATGTGGAAAGACAGCCTTTTATCTATTTCCGCCAGCCGGCAAATCCTTTTCAACTGTTTATTCACATTCGAGTTTGCCGAAACAGAAACTCCAAACAGCGTTCTTGAATAACGCTTGCGATAGCGTTCATAGACTGCAAGAGCTTTTCCGTCGAACAGCAGGAACAAAGGAAGCCGGACGTTCACATCCGTCTTGACCGATGAATAGACCAGCCATAACTTATCATCGATCAGATGAAAATTATCCGGTCGTATATTTACAATATCGGAAAAGCGAAGCCCTGTATAACAACTGAAAAGAAACATATCGAACGTCCGTCTGAGCGTCCGTTGCAATTTAGGAGCGACTTTCTCCAACCTCCCCAATTCTTCCGGTGTCAGATGACCACGCTTGCTCTCCATATATTTAATCTTATATTTGCGAAAAGGATATTTCTGCAATTCAAACAAATCCTTATTAATCGCCAGGTTAACATATCTTTTCAGATGCTTCATATGCTTGGCAATCGTATTTCGGTGATACTTTTGCTCAAGAAGAAAATGTTCAAAATCACAAAGGAAATTAAAAGTGAGATCGTCAAAAGAGACTTGTGGCTGATACTGGCACAAAACCTGCAAAGTGGATAAGTGGTTTTTCAATGTGGACAGTCTTAAATTACTATGATCGATCTCATTTTTCATAAAAGAGACAAAAGAGGTAGAAACAGACTCAAAATCTCCTCTCTCTCTCAAATACCTCAAAGAGAACGGACGTCCGCTCTGGACCATATCTAATTCGATCCGTTCCAAATAAGTAATATAATCCTCAATGTACTGATTAAGCTCATCCATATTAGGATGGTTCCTCACAGCTTTCCTCTTGCTATCCCACTGCGTGGGCTTAACATAGATTTTTGTTGAGAAATACTTCTTTTGCCTATTCAAGTAAGCCTCTACCTGAATCAAAGCCTTTCCTTCTGCATTCAACCGCTTTTTCCGATTGAACACCAGATTGTAAATAACTTTTTCCATGATATACATTATTTTCTGAATGAGAACACGAAGGAACAATAATAAGTTCTTTGTTTCGTATGAGACAAACTAAAAGTTTGTTATATTTCGTGTTTCAATAGACGAACAGCTATCCGCAAAACGATCCTGCAAAAGCCCGGACAGAGACAAAAAAAGAGACGTGTTCAAAAAAACACGCCTCTTTAGCCCTTTTCCGGATGTAAACCTTATTTCTTTTATAAGGTAGGTTGTGGAGCAGCCGGATTATTATCTGTATCAGAAATGCCTGTATTGGTTTCCATTTCACATTGTGGGATACGATAGATCATTATTTGGGATTCCGGCTCCAAATTAAACTGTACGGAAGCATGATAATTCGTATTTTTACGTACAACCGGCTTCTTTAAGCGCAGAAGATCGAACAACGAATGACCTTCACCCCAAAGTTCCATACGACGCTGCAGCCAGACCTCATCTTGAAATTGCTGTGGCGAAGTTGCTTTGCTAACAAAAGAAGGATCGCGATATGCTTGCACAAAGTTTTCCAATGTAGACTTACCTGCCGCCAGATTTCCACTCATTGCTTCAGCCTCCGCTTTAATCAAATACATTTCTTCCACACGCATCAACGGCCAATCCGAAGCATTAGTTGTGTTCCCAAACACACTCTGATAAGCACCAAATTTAGTGTTTACATATGGTTCAAGACCAAAATACTCAACAATAGAATAACCTTCTATCTTTTCGTTGTCTATCAACGAAGATGTGTTATCCGGAGACAAAAACCATTGTTTACGAATATCTGTATCCGGGATCTGGTCATATAAAGCCGTATTTACTTTTCTGTATCCGTCAGGCACGCCTGAAGTATATCCATTCCCCGTAAAAGAACATAAATGAGAAGGCCAATTTATGATACCTGTTTGTACAACATCGTTATCCGGAGTAATCATGACACCCCATAACCAAGAATTTGCAGTAGCTGAATTAAATGTCGGAGTAGATACTTCTGCCAATGATTGCGGAGTTCCGCCGGCAATAGCTCTTTCTGCATCTTTTGCAGCATCAGCCCATTTCTGCATCAACAGATTGGCACGGGCACGCAAGCCATATACGACCGCTTCATCTAATTGGTCCTTATTCGCTCCATTATCAAAACCGGCCAACAATTCTGCAGCTTGATTCAAATCGCTCATAATCTGATCATATACCTGCTGAACTGTAGCACGAGGATTATTTTGCATTTCTTCGTCAGACATCTTTTCTGTTACAATAGGAACCGCCAAAGCATTCTCATGACCTGCATATGTAAACTGATAAATCTGAACCAGATTCAAATAGTCGTATGCACGAGCAGCCAAGGCTTGACCACGATAAGTTTTCAAAGAAGCGTCTTCTGTGGCAGGATCAATCAAGCTCAATACGTTATTGGCCGCCTTCAGATGATTATAAAAAGTTTTCCAGATCAGCTCATCCATAGAACTGTCATAAACACGGTCAGAATAGTTTTGGGAAGTGTTAAACCAATTATATCCTGTCACTAATGCAACAAGGTCCTGTCCTCCTGACTCCAACGCCATAGAGACAGCTGGGACTCCATAATCATTATGAGAAGTAGATGCATCATCGGAGATCGTTCCGAAAGCATTCAATTTAGCAGCCATAGCATTTACCTCAGCCGTGATCAAGTTAGGTCTGTCTTTGATCGTTTCTTCTTTCTGCCCGTCAGAGACATATTGGCCTTCAGGATATTTATCCAAATCGCAAGATGCCAGTATAAGAGTGGCGGTTGCGAACATTATATATTTGTTTGTTAATTTCATATTCAAAAACAATTTAATGGATTAGAAATTCAATGATATACCACCTGAGATCGTACGGATCGGTGAATAAACATTATCAGAAGCGACATAACCTTGACGTGGATCCAGCCCTTTACGAGCAGTCAACAATGCAACATTATCTGCAACAAAGTACAAACGGACGCCTTCAATCTGTAATTTGCGAGTCAAGTTTTTCGGCAGAGTATAACCCAACGTGATATTTTGCAGACTCAGATAATCAGAGCTTGTCAAAAAGCGGTCAGACAATCTGTTTGTATACTTATCAGTTATATTCATACGAGGAATGTTTGTATTCTTGTTTTCAGAAGTCCATACATTCAGCATATCTTTATGCAAAGCACTACCTGTAGCAGCAGGGCTCATCAATTCCTGGTATGTGTAGTCCAAAACACGTCCCCCCACCTGGTAAGCGAATGAGATTGACAAATCAAAACCATAAGCAGTAAAACTTGTACCGAATCCTCCATATACTTTGGGAAGAATATCTCCTGTTGCAAAACGATTTTCTGTAGCAGTAGAATAAGACGTTGTAACAGTGTTACCATCAGCATCCGGTTTCAATAAAGCCCACTGGCTTTCCCCTGTTTCAGGATTTACACCGGCATACTTCGGTAAATAAAGCTGATACATAGATTCTCCTTCACGATAGATACGACTACCATCAATCATCTGGCCATTCAGTTCAGGTGCCAGTTCCAACACTTTATTTTTGAAGTGAGTCAAGTTCAAATTTACACTCCATGAAAAATCTTTTGTTTCAATAATATTCGAATTCAAATCGATTTCAACGCCACGATTCACCATAGAACCGACATTTTCCGGGAAACGAGAATATCCCATTGAGGCTGCAACTGGTTTGAAATAAAGCATATCCGTAGTCTTACGAGAGAAGTATTCTGCAGAACCACTCAGCTTACCTCCCCACAACGTAAAGTCAAAACCGGTATTGAAGCTATGAGAAGTTTCCCATGTAATATCTTTATTCCCTTTATAATATAGAGATGTTGAGAAATCTCCATTACTGTTTGCCAAAGTAAACTGATCTTGATATGGATAATAGTTGCGATATAACCCACCTTGATACATCAAATTGTCATTACCCTGCAAACCGTAACTGATTTTAAACTTCAACATATTAATCCAACTTTGATTTTCCAGAAAAGCTTCTTTATTCAATAACCAACCTGCACCAATAGACCAAAAGTTACCCCAACGATTATCCGGATGGAAACAAGAAGAAGCATCACGACGATAAGAAGCTGAACCGAAATATTTTCCGTCATAATCATACTGAACACGGAACAACCAACCTTCAGTTGCATAATCTTTTGAATAAGATGAGTTATATTGATTTGAAATACCATTATCCAATTCCGGAACATTCGGATTATACAGTTTTTCACGCTGGCCATATAAATATTGGTATTTATAGTTATAACTTTCATGGCCTGCTAAAACATCCAGATTGTGTACATCATTAAACGTTTTATTGTATGTCAATAAATACTGTTGATTTACACTAAATGTACGTTGGGTTGAAACGGAAATCAAACCACCGACACCTGTCGTTTCCGAATATTGCCCATAAAACGGATTCACCATATCAGTATTACGAACATTATTGGCATCCACTCCAATATTCACCTTAGCCTTAATACCACCCCAGATATCAACATCCGCAAACCATTTGCCACTAACTACGTCTCCAGAATATTTCATTTTGTCCAACATGTAGCTGGCCAGTGGATTAGCATTAGGGATAGTATTACGAGATCCATTCGTATCTTGTCCTTTCTTTCCATAATCATAACGTTGGAAGCCACGGTTATCGGTCATTATATTTCCCTGCGTATCACGGATATACATCGGATATATCGCTCCCATAATATTAGAAGCATAGAATATGTTCGCATTTGAAGATCCCCCTTCTGTATCCTGTTCACGGCTATCATAGTGAGTAAATGAAACATTAGCTCCCATCTTCAACCATGATTTCACTTGATAATCAGCTTTCAAACGAGCAGAATAACGTTGGAAACCTGAATTAGGGACAATACCTTGATCATCCAGATAGCCAGCGGACATATAATAATTCATTTTGTCAGAAGCACCGCTAACACTTAAATTATATTCCTGACGAACATTATTTTCGAAAATTTCATCAGACCAATTATCCGGAGTATAATAATAAGTTCCATCGGAATAACCAAGTGTAGCTTTAGGATTCAATTTTCCATCCATACCAATCAACTGTTCTCCTGTCGGCACAGAATAGACCTGATATCCTAAATAAGTACCGGAAAGTAAAGCTTGATTAGCATATGCATTAGCATTTACCAAATCACCAGCTGCAGCATAGCCTTTCAAGTCTGCATTATAAATAGAAGAATAATTCAGTTCATAGAATTTCGCAGGGTCATTAGGTACTCCACGTTTATTTACCCCCCATTTTGCATCAAAGCTGACACGAGCTTCACCACTTTTACCTTTTTTAGTCGTAATCAAAATAACACCATTAGCACCACGGGCACCATACAACGCATTAGAAGCAGCATCTTTCAACACAGTCATAGATTCGATATCAGAAGTACTAATCGCCGAAATCTCACCGTCATAGGGAACACCGTCAACTACATATAAAGGTTTATTGCTGGCAGAAATAGATCCGATACCACGAATCCGGACTTCAGCATCTTTACCAGGCTGTCCGCTATTACTCGTTGTCTGTACACCAGCAACCTGTCCAGTCAAAGCATTTGTAACATTTGAGGTTTGACGAGATGTGATTTTCTCGCTTTTAATTGTTGCAGCAGATCCAGTGAAAGCACTTTTCTTTGCTGTCCCATAAGCAACAACCATCACTTCATCAAGCATCTGATTGTCACCTTCCAACACCACATTTACTTTCGGCTTAACTCCAACTTCCTGAGCCTTCATACCCACGAAGGAAACTACCAGAGTCTTTGCAGAACTCACTCAATATATAATACACTTATTATCAACACATTATACTATATTTATTTTTAAATCATCATCCATTTATAAGAGATGACGTTCTAAATGCCCAATAATCATATTTGTTTAATATACAACACATTAAAGTATTTAGTGTAAATAATAGCTACATCCGTAATACTCCCAAATAGCGCTGAAGTTCTACCGATTTCTTTCTGATCTTTTTGATCTAGATTAAACTATTTTGCAGGATTCCGATACACATTTTTAAGCCAAT
>ERZ860668.1642-NODE-1642-length-13518-cov-8.267845_pt1 | contig 13518 bp, 18 predicted proteins | sample MGYA00510062_ERZ860668 | MGnify/ENA primary metagenome ERZ860668 (study PRJEB30046, sample SAMN00715258) | human gut metagenome | study: EMG produced TPA metagenomics assembly of the A metagenome-wide association study of gut microbiota in type 2...
CCAGCGGTCAGCTTCTGTAAAACAGTAAATCTAATTTTGGAGGAAAACATCATGGGTAAAAGTTATAAACCAATTACAAGTATGAAAGAAGTACCGGAGCAGCTTAGAAAATTGCGCCGACAGTATCTGCGTTATCAACAGGCAGAGATTATTTACAGCATTTCTCATAAGAAATTATTTGAACTTGCCAGTGATGCAGGTGCGATTTACAGAATAGATGGAACCGTATTGATCAACCGGGATATTTTTGATGCCTATCTGGAACGATTCCATGAACCAGCGACAGGAAAAGACAGGGAGGAAATGATGGATGAGCGGTAATGCATGGATGTTTTCAGATGAGATTGATGACGAAGATCTGGAATTTATGAGTCATGACTATGTGACCTATAACATGGCGTGCGAATACTATAGACTGGGAATCAAACCCGTTGTCCGAATAGCGCATGAAGCCGGGGCGGTATACAAAATTGGGAAGAAAGTGCTGATTCGGAGAAGTATATTTGAAGCATATCTGAGAGAGCAGAGAAGGATTTGATGGAGGAGAAGGACATGAGCGATCAGAGAAAAATACTACATGATGACAGGAATGGATTAGATTATGTATTGGTAGGAGATTATTACCTGCCAATGATAGACTTGCCAGATGAGACCAGACCAATTGGGTACTGGGGAATGCTTCGGAAAGAATATATAAAAAACTATAAATCAGGCATGTATTCTTATCTTCTGTTGACTGGAAAACTGGACAGTTACCTGGCAGATCTGAATGAACAGGTGCAGGAATGGTATGAATTGATTGAAGAACAGATAAGAAGTGCGGAGGGAGTAACCGAGGAACTGAAGAGACAGAATCCTATGGAATGGGTACGCCACTGTAACAATATCCGCAACCGGGCTACTGAAATTATCAAACAGGAACTGATCTATGTATAAGGAGGATTCCAGATATGAGAAGAGAATTGATTGAAAGCTATTATGAAGAAGCGAGAGTTGAAAAGATTTCTTGAATCTGATCCAGAGACGTTTTCTCTGGAAGCAGAAATTCATCATTACATAGAAATACTGAGTAATATCTAATAAAAGTAAGACCTATTGTGGCATCATTATTCACAATAGGCCTTTAGCATTTAATCCATAAAAAGTCTTCTTACATTTGTTTATATGCACTACCCCATTCAACCATTGAGTCAAGAATTGGCTTCAGAGTAAGTCCCAGTTCGCTGAGACTATATTCAACCCTGGGTGGAACCTCCGGGTAGACAGTACGGATAACAAGTCCGTCACTTTCCATGGAGCGTAAACTGTCGGTAAGAACTTTCTGGCTGATTCCTTCGAGATCTTTTTTTAATTCATTGAATCTCCATGGGCGTTGCAGCAGATTTCGGATAATGAGTAATTTCCATTTGCTGCCGATAAGAGCAACTGTGGTTGCAACTGGACATTCTGGCAGTTCTTCTTTTGTTAGCATAAGATCATCTCCTATCGTATTATTTTTTGAATGTTATATTTCATTTTAATGTAGCAGACAAAAAGAAGCAATAGGTTATAAAAAAGTAACCAAGGTTACCTTTTTATTCCTATGTAATAAAAAAGTGCGTACTTTTTTTCACTAAAAACTCCTGATATTATAATCCTGCAACAAAGATAACATACAATAAAAATTTATCAGGAGGTAACAAAATGGCATTATCGAATCTTTTTGGATGGAAAAAGAAAGCAGAAACAGAAACCAGTGCAGCATGCGGAACAGCGTGCGGAGCAGCAGGTAAACCGGAAGAGAAACCGGCAGCATGCGGAACAGCGTGCGGAGCAGCAGACAAACCAGCGGAGAAACCGGCAGCATGCGGAACAGCGTGTGGAGCATCAGACAAACCGGAGGAAAAACCAGCAGCATGCGGAACAGCATGTGGAGCATCTGACAAGTAAAATAAGTTAAGGAAGGAGTTGGATAGGATGAGTCAGTATTTTTCTTTTCAGTGGCATATTACAGATGAATGTGATCAGCGGTGTAAGCATTGTTATATTTTCTCAGGCGAAGGCTGTAAGGAATTAAAGTCCATGACCTGGAAGCAGATGACAGAGGTAGTGGCAAGCTGTGAGGATTTCTGCAAAGTATATGGCAGAGTACCATATTTTTATATTACTGGCGGAGATCCTATCCTTCATCCGGATTTTTGGAAATTAATGGTATTGCTGAAATCGAAAAAGATACCTTTTACCTTAATGGGCAATCCATTTCATTTGAACGACGAAATTTGCAGAATGTTAAAGGTTTGTGGTTGTGAGAAGTATCAGATGTCCCTTGATGGAATGAGAGAAACGCATGACTGGTTCAGAAAGCCGGGAAGTTTTGATCTGACGATTGAGAAAATCGGATGTCTGAACAGAGCAGGAATAAAAAGTGTAATTATGAGTACGGTATCCAAAACAAATATGGATGAGATACCGGATATTATTGATGAAGTTGTAAAAGCGAAAGCAAAGGTTTTTGCATTTTCACGTTATGTGCCTACAGGTGGTGAAGTTGACACAAGTATGACACCGGAAGAATACAGAAAACTTCTGGAAGTCTGTGATGCAAAGTATAAGGCATATGAAAAGGCAGGATGCGAGACCTATTTTAATAAAAAGGATCATTTGTGGACGTTGTATGAATATGAAACGGGACAGTTTAAGCTTCCTGAGAGTACAGAGGCAGGAATGATCTATGGTGGCTGCAATTGTGGAAATTGTCATATTACCATATCTTCCAATGGAGATATTATGGCATGCAGAAGGGTGACAGATAGTAAAGTGGCCAATATTTTTGAAGACCGACTGGCAGACGTCTGGATCTGTCAGATGGAAAAATACAGAGATTACGATAAATTTGTAAAATGCAGTAAATGTGAACTTAAGGCATGGTGCCGTGGATGTCCGGCGGTTGCCAATGGAACAAGCGGTAACTTTTACGGGGCAGATCCGCAGTGCTGGAAGACAAAAAATGAGATTACCGGGGAGGTGCTTCCATGTTAATGGATATCATCAAAGCCAGACATTCCATTCGGAAATATACCGGTGAGCAGATAAGACGTGATGACCTGGAAAAGATTCTGGAAGCTGGAAATTTTGCACCGAATGCCGGAGGCGGACAGAGAAGTATGATGGTTGCAATCCATAATAAAGAACTGGCAGCTTATGTGGGAAAGATGAATATAGCAGATTTTGACCGTTCACATCTGGCAGGCAGTTTTGTCTCGAAGGAACAGCCAAGTACAATTGATGATCCGACCATAAAAAATGGATTTTATGATGCACCGACAGTTGTATGTGTATTCTGCCAGAATAATTTTCTTTTCAAGACAGCAGATGCCTTTTGTATGATGGAAAATATGATTCTGCAGGCAACAGAGCTTGGAATTGCATCATGTATTATCTCAAGGGGCTATGAAACATTTGATTCAGAAGAAGGAAGAAGACTGATGAACAAATGGGGAGTGCCAGAAGGATACACATGTCAGGGATTTGTTATATTAGGATATATAGACGGTGAACAGCCGAACAGTAAACTAAGAAAACCAGAAAGAATTAAAATTGTAGAATAGGTGGAGAACAGATGGATTTGGCAACATGCTTGAAAAAAATGGAATTGGTGGGAGTGCTTGCGTTTGCAACAGTAGACAGTGAAGGAGCACCACAGATACGGAATATCAGTGCGATTCATTACGAATCGGATGCACTCTATTTCTTTACCGCCAGAGGTAAAAATTTTTGTAAAGAATTAATGGAAGATGGCAGGGTTCAGATTCTTGCCTATACCAAATACAAAGAAATGATTCGTTTGTCCGGAAAGGCTTACGCAGTAGCAGAGAATGAACAGAGAAAATGGATGGATATCATTTTTGAAGAACAGCCGTATCTTGCTAATGTATATCCGGGAGATACAAGAGAAATCGGTATTATTTTCTGTATTGATAAGGCGGAAGTGGAGTATTTTAATCTTGGCGTAAATCCAATTTTCCGGGAGACATATATTCTGGGAAATGTTAGTATAAAAGAAAAAGGATATTACATAACGGAATCCTGTATCGGATGCGGGAAATGTATGAAACATTGTCCACAGAAATGTATTGAGAAGGGAATACCCTTTGTCGTACGGCAGGAGCACTGTCTACACTGTGGAAACTGTTATGAAAACTGTCCGGTGAAAGCGGTGGTCAGGAAATGAATCAGGATGACAGAAGAAAATATTTAATCAAAGGCTTGTTGAAAGAGCGACCAGAGTATGAGAACATGCAGATCCCGGAAGACGCAAGTGAGCAGAAAATGCTGCTCAGATCGCTTATGAATATAAGAATGCCGGGGGAAATGAAACACGCATTTTTGCAGATTCAAGATGCGTACCTTTCGGAAGAAAATGAGAAGAAAGGGATTGTCACATTGGCAGATATAAGAGAGGTACAGCCTGATCTTTATATCTGGAAGGGCGATATTACAAGACTTGGAGTGGGAGCAATCGTAAATGCGGCCAACAGCGGCATGACAGGTTGCTATCAGCCTTGCCATAACTGTATTGATAATTGCATTCATACCTATGCAGGAATTCAGCTTCGAAACTATTGCAATCATATGATGATAAAACAGAGACATGAAGAACCGACAGGGCAGGCAAAGATTACTCCAGCGTTTAATCTGCCCTGTGATCATGTGATTCATACAGTTGGTCCGATCGTGCAGGGAAAGCTGATAAAGGAACATGAACGTTTACTGATATCCTGCTATGAATCGTGTCTTAGGATAGCTGATGAAAACGAAGTAAAGAGTATTGCTTTTTGTTGTATTTCAACCGGTGTATTTATGTTTCCAAATAAAAGAGCTGCTGAACTTGCAGTACAGACAGTAAAGCAATATAAAGAAAAGACGAAATCAAAGATAAAGGTGATATTTAATGTTTTTAAAGAGGAAGATGAACGACTCTACAAACAGTTACTCGGATAAGATATTACAGATAAAAGAAAAAATTGGGGAAGCAGATGTTATTATAATTGGGGCAGGTGCAGGATTTTCCACATCTGCTGGTTTTGTGTATAACGGTGAAAGATTTGAAAAATATTTTTCGGATTTCAGAAAGAAATATGGATTTTCCGATATGTATTCGGGAGGATTCTATCCATATAAAACATTGGAAAAACACTGGGGATACTGGTGTAGATATATTTATATTAATCGATATACGGATGCGCCAAAACCGGTATATCAGAACTTGCATGATCTGGTGAAAGAGAAGGATTATTTTGTACTGACGACAAATGTGGATCATTGTTTCCAGAAGGCCGGGTTCGATAAAAACAGAATCTTTTATACACAGGGAGATTATGGTCTGTTTCAATGTAGTGAACCTTGCCATAAGGAAACCTATGACAATGAAGAGGCTATTAAAAAAATGGTGCTGAGTCAGGGATTCCAGATTAAAGACGGGAAACTGCAAAAACCGGAAAATGGAGAAATAAAGCTTACGGTTCCAACGGGTCTGATTCCATATTGCCCACATTGTGGCAAGCCGATGAGCATGAACCTCAGATCGGATCAGACATTTGTTGAAGATGACGGATGGCACCAGGCAGCAGAACGGTACGAGAAATTTATACAGGATCATAAAAAGCAGAAAATAGTGTTCCTTGAACTTGGTGTGGGATATAATACTCCCGGGATTATAAAATATCCGTTCTGGCAGATGACAAACAAATTTCAACATGCATTTTATGTGTGTCTGAACCGGGGGGAAGCATATGCACCGGAAGAAATAAGGAAAAAGTCTGTTTGCATGAATGAAGATATCGGAGAAGTCCTGAAAGAGTTGTAGACTTGTGATAAAGAGCGGCTGTAAACGGAGTGAATAGTGACAAAAGAGGGTGTGATAAAATGATAATACAAACAGGATTGAGAACAGATATCCCTGCGTTTTATTCGAAATGGTTTTTGAATCGGATAAAAGAAGGATATGTATGCGTGAGGAATCCCTATAATCCAAAACAGGTGACGAAATACAGCCTTTCACCGGAAGTTGTGGATCTGATCGCATTCTGCACGAAGAATCCTCTTCCAATGCTGCCGTTTCTTGAGGAGTTAAAGCCGTATGGTCAATACTGGTTTGTGACAATTACACCTTACGGACGGGATATTGAGCCAAACGTTCCGGATAAAGAAACTGTGATGGAAGGTTTTAAAGAATTGTCGGATGTCGTGGGCGCAGACAGTATGGGATGGAGATATGATCCGATTTTTATAGATAAAAAACATTGTGTGGAGTGGCATATATCTGAATTTGAAAAAATGGCTGCAATTCTTGCCGGATACACAAAGACATGTGTAATTAGCTTTATAGATATTTATAAAAAGGTGGAACGCAATTTTCCGGAAGCAAAATCAGTACGGGCAGAAGACATGGCTATGCTAGTAAAAGCATTTGTAAAAATAGCGTCAAAGTATGGAATGGTGTTGAAGCCTTGTGCAGAAAGAGAAGATCTTGCAAAGTATGGTGCAGACTGCTCCGGATGTATGACGGTTCATACATTTGAGACAGCTCTTCATAGCAGACTGGAAGTTCCAAAGAGAAAGAAAAATCAGAGAAATGGGGAATGTGCATGTCTTTTGGGGACAGATATAGGTGCCTATGATACTTGCGGACATTTGTGTAAATACTGTTATGCGAATGTAAATTCGGCTTTAGTCAAAGAAAATATGAGAAAGCATAATCCGGCTTCCCCGTTTTTAATTGGTGGATATATGCCAGGTGATATTGTTCGTGAGGCAATTCAGAAAAGCTGGATTGACAGACAGATTCAATTGAAGTTTTAGAATAAAATTGCATAATAACGGTAATAGAGATAAGATAATTAGAACATAATAATTGATTTTCAAGTAGCACAACTATATTAGAAACACTGACTTTTAACGGTTGGTGTTTCTTTTTTTGCACTTTTTAAGATCATCTGACATTCTCTGCTTTCCCACGTGTGATTACTGGAAAAATAAATTTTTCTGCGAAGGTATCGTCCAAATGTCCTCTGAAACTTGTAATTAGTGAAGAAATATTTCATTTACGCATAAAAAACTTGCAAGAAGGGGTTGGTAAATACCATTTCCAACGCTTTATAGGTAGAGGAATAATTATTTTTCAAAATTCCCCAAAATCATGTCCGATTTTGTCGCTCCCAATACAGAGTATATGAAGGGACTAACGAAAGTAAAAGAAAAAATGATAAAAATGTAAAAAAATATCACGAATTTTTTGCATCGTGCCAAGTCATTTGACTTTAGTAATTAGAGGACGTTTTGGAATGTTCCTTCGTTGAACCTTGACAATTGAAAAGTGCACCCTGAAAGCCTACCAGGAGTTCTGCCATGACCTTTCTTTTTCTGAAAGCAAGCGGAATCATAATGACACTCTCGATGATGGGCGGCTGACCAAAGCCTTATGGTCAGTGACCTGCTGATGCAGGCAGAGGCAGTCTGAGACGGCTGCAGGTGACAGGGAAACGCACGACAGACCGCTGACACAACAAGTAACTAATAACAATGATTAAAGGGTATTATGCCCGGAAAGGATGTAACAACTATGAATAGAGTGATTTTAATGGGAAGACTGACAAAGAATCCGGAGATCAAATATGCCGGAAAAGATAATGATATGGCAGTAGCCAGATATACTCTGGCAGTGAACAGAAGATATAAACGTGACGGAGAACAGGAAGCAGATTTTATTTCCTGTGTAACATTTGGTAAGAGTGCAGAGTTCGCACAGAAATATCTTCACAAAGGAATGAGGATTGTGATTAGCGGTCGTATCAGTACCGGTAGTTATAAGGATAAGGACGGGAAAACAATTTATACCACAGATGTGATTGTGGAAGAACATGAATTTGCCCAGAACAAGGACAGCGGTGCTGGAGCAGATTCATTAGAAACAGCGAAAACAGATAAAGATGGATTTATGGAAGCGAAAGACGGAGAAATTCCGTTTGACTAATAAAAATGTGGAGGTTATTTATGGGTGTAAGTTATAACAGATTGTGGAAACAGCTCATTGATAAAAATATGAAGCGGATAGAAATGCAACACCTCACCGGGATTAGTGCAAATATCCTTGCCAGAATGGGGAAGAATCAATATGTGTCAATGGAAACAATCGAGAAGATTTGTAAGAAATTGGATTGTACGATTGATGAGATAATGGAATTTACAGATTAAAGGTAGCAAGTCGGATACGGCATAATTCTCTTAGCAAAGCTAAGAGCGCACTTCTATACAGGCAATTACATCTGCCTGTATCGTGCGAGCTGCGGTGCTGTTCCTGATTTTGAAAAATCTCAATCCGGGAATCTAGCGAAATCACAGATTTCGGACAAGGGGATAATTTCCCCTTGCGGCATGAAGCCTATCCTATTGTAATAACTAATCTATTTTAAAATTGCGGAGGTCAGTATTTCTTTATTGTGAAACAACTACCTCTGTTTTTTATATCAGAAATCGGCATTTATGAGAAGACCGGTTCTTTTTGTTTACGGAAAAAGGAGGACAGGAAAGTGAGCAGAGCAAAAAATCCAAAATATGAATCCATGTCACTGGAAGAACTGAAAGCCAACATGGAAAAAAGTAGAAAGCAATTGGAACATGCGATTCACAATAAAAATATTCTGGAGCAGAGAAAGAGGTTGGTGGAGCGAAAAGAACGTTCGCATCGTTTAATTGTCAAAGGCGCAGAGTTTGAAAAAGCATTTCCATTATCCAGAGATTTGGAACAGGAAGATGTTCAGGATGTTATGGATCAGTTGCAGAACAGTAGTTACAACAAGAGTATTGTGCGTCAGGTTCACATAGCATCCTTACATAAAGAACAACAGCAGATTACAGAAGTAGTTGAAAAAACAGAAAAAGGAGATGACAGCTAATGGCACTGTATCATTTTTCGGTAAAGCAGGTGTCCAGAGGAAAAGGTCAGACAGTGGTTAATTCCGCAGCTTATATTTCGGGGCAGAAACTTTATAACGATTACTATGGACAGACGCATGATTATACAAAAAAGTCTGGTGTGGTTTTTACAGAAATTTTGACACCAGAATATGTGCCAGAACGGCTGTCTGACCGGGAAACACTCTGGAATGAAGTGGAGCAGATAGAGAAAGGGAAGAGGGCGCAGTTAGCCTATTCATTCGATATAGCACTGCAAAATGAACTGACACTGGATGAAAATATAGAACTGGCGAGAGAGTTTTGTCGGGAGCAGTTTGTAGCATGTGGCATGATTGTAGATCTGGCAGTTCATGGGGGAAAATCAAAGAACGAAGATGAACCAGACAATCCACATTTTCATGTACTTGCTCCAATCCGTCCTTTTACAGAAGATGGAAGCTGGGGCAACAAGCAAAGACGGGAATATGTTTTGGATAAAGGCGGAAATCGGGTTAAAGATGCCAAAGGAAAGGATATATTCAATGCTGTTTCCACTACCGGATGGAATGATCCGGAGCTTTTAAAGGAATGGAGAAGAGCGTGGACAGAGAAGGTGAACGAAAAATTCCGGGAATGTCACATGGCAGCAAGAATTGATCACCGCTCTTACAAAGAGCAGGGAATTGATCTGATTCCGACGATCCATGAAGGGTATGAAGTCCGGGCAATGGAGAAAAAGGGAATTAAAACAGTGATTGGGGAACTGAACCGGGCAATCCGGCAGTTCAACCAGATGTTTATTTCTCTGAAAGAATCTATTCAATGGATGAAGACAGCGTATGAAGAAATGAAAGCCGAACTGGAACGTAGGCAGAATCCGACACTTCTGGAAAGCTTGCAAGATTATTATGATAAGAAAACGCAGGGCAGACCACAGCTCCCCAATTTTTATGCGGAGATGAAACGGAGAGGGAAGAATCTCTCCAGCTTACAGGAGTTTGCAAAATCCATCAATTATCTCCAGACCCATAAGATAGAGACAATGGAGGATCTGCAGGAAAGGATTGATGAACTGAATGGTGTTGTATCAGTCAGCAAAAAAGAAATTTCCGAAAAACGAGAACAGTTAAAGAAATTGGAAAATCTGCAAAAGATGGCAGAAGTAATAAAGACAAATCAGCCATTGATAGACGAGTACAACCATTTCTTTTTCCCGAAAAAACGAGAGAAATACTATCAGCAGCATAAGAAAGAAATCAATTATTATCGCAAATGTGAACGGGAACTGAAACAGCACTTGGATAAAAATGGAAAGGTGCCAACAGCCAGATGGAAACGGGAGAAAGAAGAACTCCGGTCTGTGATCGAAGAGCTGAAAGCAGATAATCAGCCTTATCAGGATGAACTTGCATTTGTAAAAAAGGTACAGAGTTGTGCAGACATTGCCAGACGTGACCGGGAAATAGCAGAAACAGATACCTCTGGGCGTTTAGAAGAAAAAAGGGAGAAGCAGGTGAAGTTCCCTGCATTTCACGCAGTCCAGACAGAAGTTAATATTGAAGAAAACAGTAAAGCAGAGCAACATTCAGTGAATCAGACGGAGCCGAAGCCGGAAAAGAAAACTTCTCTTCTGCGGAAACTGGATGAAAAGAAGAAAGAGTGTGCAGAACGTGATGCTAAGCAACAGACAGTGAAGAAAAAATGGAACCATGAGATGAGTTTATAACAGTCTGTCAGCAGGACAGACTAGAAAGGACGATGAAAATGCAGTATACAGAAGAACAGATTGCAAGAGCAAACCAGACCGACCTTGTGTCTTTTTTGAACGCACAAGGAGAACAGTTGGTGAAAAGTGGCAGAGAATACCGTTGGAAAAAGCATGACAGTGTAACGATATCAGGAAACCGATGGTATCGACATAGTCAGAGTAAGGGAGGTTATCCGGTAGATTTTGTGATGGAATTTTATTATGCAGCATTCCCGGAAGCAGTGAAAATGCTGATCGGGGAAGAAGGCGAAGGCAGGCAGAAGTCCTGCCCCGCCCCGTCCAAAGACTTCCGATTACCGGAGAAAAATGAAGATAATGAAATGATCGTAAAGTATCTGACAGAAAGCAGAGAGCTTGAGAAAAATCTGGTGATGGAATGGATTGCTAGAGGTGATATTTACGAGGAAAAGAAGCATCATAATGTTATATTTGTCGGCAGAGATGCAGATGGTATTCCGAGATATGCACACTGCCGGGGAACTGGTGAAATAAAATATCGTGGAGATGTAGTTGGTTCTGATAAATCTTATGGATTCAGCTACAGAGGGACGGATAATCAGTTGTTTGTATTTGAAGCAGCCATTGATCTGCTTTCATTTATCCAGTTATTTCCAAAAGACTGGAAGAAGCGCAGTTACCTGAGTTTAGGTGGAGTCTCCAGTCTGGCACTGATGACTTTTCTTTCTGAACGCCCTCAGATTACTTCTGTTTTCCTGTGCCTGGATAATGACCAGGCAGGGAATGAGGCTTGTGAGAAACTGGCAGGAGAAATTTCAGAAGGATACAGTGTAATTCATCTGAAACCATCACGAAAAGACTGGAACGAAATTCTCTGTGATAAAAATGCCGACAGAAAGAAAGCAATTGCAGAAACAATCACAATCAAAGTACCAGAAACAGAAGAACTGGTGCCAATGTTGTGTTATGAAGACATTGAACAGACCAGTGTGGAATGGCTGTGGTTTCCTTATATTCCATTTGGAAAACTGACAATCATTCAGGGAAATCCGGGAGAAGGAAAAACTTATTTTGCAATGATGCTGACAGCAGCCTGTACCAACAGAAAGTTGTTTCCCAACATGGAAGATATTGAGCCGTTCAATGTAATTTATCAGACAGCAGAGGATGGCATGGGTGATACTATCAAGCCTAGACTGGTGGAGGCAGGAGCAGATTTGAGCCGGGTTATGGTAATTGATGATACGGAAGAAGCATTAACCTTATCTGATGATCGAATTGAAAAAGCAGTCAGACAGAATCAGGTGAGACTTGTAATTATTGATCCGGTACAGGCATTTATTGGAGCAGATGTGGATATGAACCGGGCAAATGAAGTACGTCCGGTGTTCCGAAAACTGGGAATGATTGCAGAGAAGACCGGATGTGCCATTGTGCTGATCGGACATCTGAATAAATCTTCCGGGACACAGAGCACGTATCGGGGACTTGGTTCTATTGATATTATGGCAGCAGTGCGAAGCTTGATGTTCATTGGAAAAGTAAGAAAAGATCCAACCACGAGGGTATTGATTCATGAAAAAAGTTCTCTTGCACCACCGGGGGAGACAATGGCATTTAAACTGGGAGACGAAGAAGGTTTTCGATGGGTGGGAGCCTATGAGATTTCCGCAGATGAATTGTTAGATGGAAAAGAAGGAAAAGCAACAGAAACAAAGCTGGAGCGAGGTAGAAAGCTGATCATGGAACTGCTTGCTGATAAAAAAGAAATTTCAATAAGGGAACTAGACGAAAAGGCAAAGGAGCAGGGAATATCCGGGCGAACAATGCGTGATGTGAGAAGCCGAATGAAGAATGAGTTGGAGTACCAAGTAAATGAAAAGCAGGAGAATAGTATTCGATTAAAAGAATGATGGGTGGCAGAGTCATCGAAGCAAATACAGATTTTTATAGATACCCTATCTGCCACCTGCCGTCTGCCGGTGCATGAATACTTTCAAGTATCAGGAGTAAGTAAAAGTAGATTGACAGATAATATAGAAAAGCGTATTATAATAATAAGAGGTGGGATTTCCCACACAGATGCTTGCGTAGGAGGTGTTGGTAATGGAAGCAATGAAAGATTATGTTGCCCATCTGGATAACAAAAAAAGAATTACGCTCAGAGGAGCTGCTTATCAGTATTACAATGTAAAAGAATACGGAAATGGCTGCATTATTCTGGAACCTCGGGAACTGGCAGTGCCAGAGAGCATATCAGCCAGAACTCTGGCAGATATGGATCGTGCAGTAAGTAACTTTAAGAGAGGCGATGTTTCCCCGGCTATTGACCTGTCAGATTTTTAAAAGGAATAAGAGATGAATTTTAATATACGAATGGGAATTCCTGAAATGCAGGAACTTTGGTTAGATCTGCAGGAGAAATATCGTTCCGGTAATATAAAAAAGAAGGAAGAACAGTTGTATAAAAAATGGGGAAAGGCTTTAAAGCTGTTGTCGGCTGATCCTGGTTATCCGAGTCTTCAAACCCATGAAATAGAGCCATTATCCAGACGTTATGGAATGAAAGTGTGGCAATCATATCTGGAAAATAAAACCAGTGGTGCAATGAGAATGTACTGGGTTTATGGACCAGACCAGAAAGATATTACAATTATCGGACTGGAACCACATCCGGAAGATAAGAAAAATGGCGCATACGACCGAATTTCACTGTCGGATTTGTAGAATAAAACTGAATATGGAACAAAAACACGAGCAGTTAGTCTACGAAAAATAGGTTAGCTGCTTTTTTTTATGCAAAAAAGGAGGTGCCGTGTATGGGATATGCACGTAAAGATGTAGAGAAAACAAAGAAA
>ERZ860668.1645-NODE-1645-length-13515-cov-3.162333_pt1 | contig 13515 bp, 17 predicted proteins | sample MGYA00510062_ERZ860668 | MGnify/ENA primary metagenome ERZ860668 (study PRJEB30046, sample SAMN00715258) | human gut metagenome | study: EMG produced TPA metagenomics assembly of the A metagenome-wide association study of gut microbiota in type 2...
CCAGCCACTTTTCCTGCATTTCTTGACCCCCCATACACCTTATGCCAGCTATCCCTTACCTTTGCGGGATCTTTCAGAACGCCCGGATGTTCCAAAACACCACCCGGTGTTGCTCCATTTGCAAAAAACGATGCCCCGTATTCTTCACAGGCAAGTGTCATCCCTACTGCATTTTTAGCCATAGCAATCGGAGAATATCCCACTAAACCATCAAATCCTAATCCCGGTATATGCAGCACATCTTCCCTGCGGAGACAAATCCGTCCATAATCCTTAAAATTGGGATTCTCTTCTGTGTTCCGTGTGTAAATATAATAAAGTTCTCCATTTTCCGCACGGTCAACTTCCATTTTATCCGGCAGAAGCGGATACAATCCTAATACCTGCCCTCTTCCATCACGGATGATCTGCGCATAGGCATTTCCCCATATCAGTAAATGGCTCATCAAGACTTCCCGGAATACGAAAGATGTCATTTCTTCATTTGGTTCATCGTGAAGAATATGATAAAGCGGATGGTCAAATACTCTTTCTTTTCCTTTATCCGTATAACGATACAAGTGAAGGGGAAGAGAAGCTATTGCTTCTGCAAGAATTCTGACACAGGAATATACTGCTGTTGTCTGCATGGCGGTTCTTTCATTTACGGAAATACCGCTTGTGCTTCTTCCAAATAAAAAAGATACTCCTGAATTATAACTATTTGTCGGTTTGTCCCTTGCTCCCCTTAAACCAAATAATTCCCGTAATCCCATACTCTGCCTCCTGTTTTATCAAAATGAAATAATGCCACGCTCATCATATACACTTCCTGTTGTGCCTTCATTACGGATTGCACGATCAAGTGCCATAACTGTTGCGACTGCCCCATCTATTTTTTCTGTAGATTTTTCCTTATCCATCTTAATATTTCCTGCCGGATCTTGACGGACAAAAACATTATCCATCATCCATCTGAGAACTGGATGACCGCCATGTGCTAGTTTTTTCTCCAATGTCAGCTTCATTAATTCTTTCGTTGGCGGACTCATATCTTTATATCCCTGCCCGAAAGGTACGACAGTAAGCCCCATACCCTCAAGATTTTGTACCATCTGAACTGCTCCCCAACGGTCAAATGCGATTTCCAAAATATGATATTTCATTCCCAAATCCTCGATGAATTTTTCAATGAAACCATAATGAATCACATTTCCTTCCGTCATCTGAAGATGTCCCTGCTTTTCCCACACGTCATAAGGAACGTGATCTCTCCTCACACGAAGTTGTAAATTTTCTTCCGGTATCCAAAAAAATGGCAGTATGCTATATTTTTCTTCCTCCGTTCTCGGCGGAAACACTAAAACAAACGCTGTAATGTCCGAAGTACTGGAAAGGTCAAGTCCGGCATAACATTCTCTTCCAAGCAGACTATCTTGATCTACTTCAAAGTCACATTCATCCCATCGATCCATAGGCATCCATCTGGTAGATTGTTTTACCCATTGATTCAATCGGAGCTGCCGGAAAATATTTTCTTCTGCCGGATTTTCTTTCGCACTCTGATAAGCATTCTGCACTTTTTCCAATGCTATCGTATGCCCCAAAGACGGATTTGCCTTATACCAGCTTTCTTCACTTCCCCAGTCATCATCGTCCGCAATACCATAAATCACGGGATAAAAAGTCGGATCAATCTTTCTTCCCATAAGAATGTCTTCTGCTTTTTGGTGCTGTTCAAAACAAATGGAATTGCGATCCGTTCCGGCGGTCGTAATCAAAAAATACAATGGCTGTGTTCTTGCATCACCTGAACCTTTTGTCATGACATCGAATAACTCCCGATTCGGCTGCGCATGAAGTTCATCAAAAATTACTGCGTGTACATTCAAGCCGTGCTTGGTATATGCTTCAGCAGAAAGTACCTGATAGAAACTGTTTGTCGGCTGATATACTAACCGCTTTACAGACATGATTGGCTTAATTCTTTTCTTCAGAGCCGGACATTGATCCACCATATCAACTGCCACATCAAATACGATCGAAGCCTGCTGACGGTCAGAAGCACATCCGTAGACTTCCGCACCCCATTCTCCGTCACCACAGGTCATCAGCAGAGCCACCGCAGCAGCCAGTTCTGATTTTCCATTTTTCTTTGGAATCTCCACATATGCAGTATTATATTGACGATAGCCATTTTCTTTTACCGTTCCAAAAATATCACGGATGATTTTATCCTGCCACGGAAGCAGCTCAAACGGGACACCTCTCCATTGCCCTTTCGTGTGTTTCAAACAATTAATAAAATTTACGGCATGATCCGCTTTTGTTTGATCATACACTATCCACCACCTCCCTTTATCAGCAGAAGTTCCATTGCATCGCTTTCTTTATCATCACCATTGTCCGTAACAATCCTGCTTCTTGCAGAAGGTGTCAGTCCAAACTGCTCACAGAATTTATTCATGATTTTCAGATAGGTCTGAGCAATGGACACCTGTGGAACCTGCTGCCAATAACCGGATGGTGTCTTTACGATTGTTCCATGCTGAGTAATAAATTCCTCCGCTTCTTTCCATCGCGCATACGCCTGACAGTAAAAGCAGCCATATCAATTTCTGTCAGAATACCCAACTGCTCCATCTGTTTTGCCATCCGCTTCCATTCCTTCTTTGCCTCATCTTCCAGCCACGCAGGACATCTCGGTGCTTTCTTCACAGGCTTCGGCTCGTTTGTATTCAGACTTCTTTTCCCCGGATTGCCTTCCAATACTTTTACTGCCGTAGGCTTAGGTTTTCTTCCTCTCTGTGCCATTGCTCTCACCTCCTTCCAAAACATCACTAAAAAAAGACCTCCGAAGAAGTCTTTTTTATCTCAGCACCTTTCGTTTTTACTTGAAAAGTTCATCGATTTTTACTTTTGCTGCTTTCACAGCATTGTAATCATAAAAATATGAATCTTCACTTGTAATTATTTTCCCATTGTCCGGCGGAGTAATAATAAAATCATATCCTGTAGTTTCACTATTCCAAGCGATTGTAATTTGATACCCTCTGTATGTTTCTCCCATAATAATTCTCCTGTTCTTTTTGTACACACATGTTACCTCTGACTCTTGTTTATATCCAGCAATATCCGTACCACAATCTGCACAAATTTTCTTTAGACGTCTTCTCCATCCGTACAAAAGTCCAATCCCATTTTTAACTTATTATATATCTTCATGTATCGGCTCTGTTCACTCCCTTCACTTCCCAAAATTGCCTGAAAGAAAAATTCTTCTGCTTTCTCCCTCGAATACCACTCCTCTGTCTTTCCATAACAAACAGTTCTGACTATGGGTATCTTTTTTACACAATCTTCCCCATAAATAACATTCAGTCCTGATCCATTATCCCAATGCATCAGAAGGGATGCCGTGTCATCCACTCCGAGAACGGTCCCTGTCATGCCAACTGGCGGTGCCTGTTTATCATGCATTCTTATAAGTTCTACTCTGGTACCGACTGGATATTCTCTGCGAATATTCTCCACAATTTTTCTATTCGGAAATACCATGCTGCACCTCCTCGATTGAATTTTTCAAAGCCTGCTCCAGAACATCTCCCTCAAACCCAAACTTTTCATATGCCTGTTCCAAAATCCGATAATATCCTGCACTTGGCACTCCTATTTTCCTTTGTTCATCCATGATATATACCATCGCACGTTTCATTTTCCCATTGATTTGGACCTCCAGCATCTTCTTATAATAAAAATTCGGATATCCTTCATAATAGTCAAGTCTTCTTTCATCCATTTGACCGATTTCCCAAACCAATACCGGAACGATACTTCCCTCCTTTGGTTCTATCGTAGCATACGAACCTGTTCGAGAACCTTTGAACATTAACTCATACCCTTCCACGATTGCTGTTCCTACTAAAGTTGCAGTCGGGCATCGGAATGCCATCTGCTCCTCATCCATGTTACTGCCATAGGCAATATACAACTTCTTCATATTTGCTTCATCCTTTCTCTGTTGATAGTGAGGTCTCCCTCCTACCACCTCAAGACGGTCTCTCGACCGCCATTGGTGGGGCTGTGCCTATTCCCTTCAAGCAGCATGTCTCCATGCAGAATTTCCTTCCAAATGTTTCAGAAAATGAAGCCTGCAGGTTTTGAATTCATCCCCGTTTAATCCCAACCGGAGCATCCAACACCGAAATGCGTATTTTTCATTATCTGTAACTGTTCTTCTGGCACTCGCTTTCTTTTGCGTCAATGCCTGATGGCTGACTGCAAGGCAGAATTGTATGTATGCTTTGATTTCCCCTGCATGCGTCGTGCTGTTAAACAATCGGAACTCTACCGTTCCTTTTGTGAAAGTCGCATGAAGATTTAAACCGTGATATCTAGTATCGTTGTAATGGTCTGTCCTTCTTCTATGACTCCCCTCATACCAGATGTCCTTTAATTCTTCCATTGTTTTGGGTTTTCTTTTATTAATCGTTTGAATCAACTGTTCATTTGTCTTTTTACACCATCGAAGCCTAGCCGGATCAATTTGTAAAGCTTTATATAAAATGTCCTCTTTGCTGGCGATGATATTTACCAGATTGCGTAAAGTCTGAGGTGTATATCTGCTTGCATCCACGTGGATATGAATGCCGCATTGGTCACTTGCGAATGCCCCCTTATGCCGAAGCTGACGAACAATTTCCTGCAAATCTTCCAAGTCTTCATATTCTAAAATCGGACTAACAATTTCACATTTATATTCTTCCGAGGCAGGCTCCCTTCTTCCACCCTTTTTTCTCTGTGCAATAATACTGGAGTCAAATGTTGCTTTCCACGTTCTTCCTTTACGGTCTTTTGCCCCGTAAGTTTGATAATACGTCCCGATATAAAATTTCTCTGTTCCGAAATATTCTGCGATAACATCTGCTGCTTTTTTTCTGGTGATTCCGGTTAATTCAATTTCAATCCCGAACTTCTGTGTTTTCATTTTGTTGCGCCTCCTATGTGTTTTTTTTCGTAGTCTATATATCACTCTAAAAGCACATATTATCCAGTCATTTCAAACAATAATGTACACAAAAATTCGGAAAAGAAATTGTGTATTTTACAGAAAACTATTCCTGTGTTACTTTCCGTTCAGCGGCTCTCTGCCGATTGCGCTCTTTTGCACGTTCCTTTTCTTCTTCCGTCCGAAAAGCCGTGTTCCCTTTCAGATTCTTCAAAAGGAGATCCCTTGTTTTCTTTCCGCCTTTTCCTCCAAGTCCTAGACGAATCAACCAGATGCGCATATAATATTTTTCATTTGCCTCAATTGTCTCCGCAGGATTAATCCATTTCATCTCTTTTGCACGTTCTGCCATCATGCAGGTTAATTCCGCAAAAGAAATTGTACTTTCTGCTTCCATCGGAAATCCGTTAAAAACAATCTTATCAGCCACAAACTCTAGCCCAAAGCAATGTACTTTTTCTTCTTCAAAAATCTCCATTACCCTGTTCATATCCGCATCTTTTTCTTCTGATAATCTCTCAATCAGACGTTCACTCATGTGCAGCACTTCTGTACCGACAGCCCGCTTCAAAAGATACTGTTTACTATGAATCATAAAAATAAGATTTCGGATGCTCTCGGCGGTATGACCTTCTATTGGAATCTGTAAATTTAATTCCTCCTGATTATTTTCAATGAATCCCCTTCGCTGCAGTTCTTTCTGAAGCATTTCGCCATCCTCTGTTTCAATGTTTCCATCACGATCCACAATTGCACCCCCTATCTGGTATCCAAAACTTGGTGGTCCTAAATATTTTGAAGGTTCTCCCAATATTTCTGCCATCGCTTTTACCAATTCTTTTCTGTTTTCACATATCGTTTCAATTCTCATGTATGCAGTCTCCCTTCTTTTTTGGTACTACATACATCACTCTAAACGCCCACAAAGTCAAGCATTTTAACCATCTTTCTGACTTTCAGGAAGGCACATCGCCAATGCATACGCAACTGTCGCTGTTACGGCATTTCCCGCTTGCTTATACAACTGTGAATCAGAATTCACGGAAGCAGCGCGCTCGTATAATTCATCTGGAAATCCCTGCAATCGAAAGCATTCTTTTGGTGTCAATCTCCGAATTCTTCCACACCTCATCAATGTCCCCATCTGACATCCGGTATCTAATGTCTGTGAACACCCTTTTCCGACTCTTCCACGGCGGGTATCGCTATTCGGATACGCAAGTACAATTCCATCTCCCAGATGTGCTTCTTCATATCCAGTTTTGGTTGCATTTTTCACTTTCACGGATTTAACGGGTTTCTCACAAAAATACACACCGTGTCGATCTTGGGAAGTCAGCGTAAACATTGGCTCTCCATCTTCTTTCATTCGTCTTCCATTCTGACGTTTTTCCATCCGCTCTGGTGTCAAAACAGGATGTACTTCCATAACCGCAGAATTCATTGCCGTATGATTTACCATTCCCGCTGTGTATCTTGCTGTCAAACATCTTGCAGTATCCGTAATCTTCGGTGCAACTTTGCTTTGATCTATAAAATAAAGTCCCGTCTTCGCTCCCATTCCTCCCGCATTTCCAATCAATGTAGTAGAAACTCCCTGAGAATCATATACTCGGTATCCCTGCATTCCGCCTATAATCTGGTTAAGAGCTGCTTTGTTTTTTCCTCTGAGAGATAATATTTCTCGTCTACCTCTGCTTCTAAGATTTGCGATAATGAACACGCGCTCTCTGTTTTGTGGAACTCCGTAGTCTTTTGAGTTAAGCACCTGCCAGCGACAGTCATACCCTGCTTCTCCCATTTCAGACAAAACCGTGGCAAAATCGAATCCTGCATTAATTGATAGCAGGTTCTTAACGTTTTCAACAAAAAGGTATGTGGGCTTATCACTTTCTTCTTTGCCTTTGAGGAGGTCAATAATGTTAAAATATATTCCACTTCTTTTTCCGACCAGTCCCCGCTGCTTTCCTGCGACTGAAATATCCTGACAGGGGAATCCAAAGCACCAGATGTCTGCTCTTGGCACATCGGATGGTTTAAGTTTTGTAACATCATCCGCTTTCCACTCTCCTTCCGTATCATACATTGCTTCGTATGAAGCCCTTGCAAATTTATCATATTCACAATATCCCACACACTTATGGCCGGCAGATTCCAAACCTAAACGGAATCCTCCAATGCCTGAGCATAAATCAAGGAAGGTCAACTGCGTCATGCGTGTCACCTTCCTTCATTAGCTCTGAATATTTTATTTTCTTCCCATCCCGTATTACATATACGTCTTCTGCACTTCCCACAAATTCCATATAACGATGTACTATCACATCCGCATATTTTTCATCCAGTTCTATCGTCCTGCAAATACGCCCTGTCTGTTCACAAGCAATCATCGTAGAACCGCTTCCACCAAATGGATCTAAGACAACGCAATTACTCATACTGGAGTTACGGATTGGATATGCCACCAGTTCCACAGGTTTCATAGTCGGATGCATATCATTTTTCTTCGGACGGTCATATTCCCATATGGTGGACTGCTTTCTGTCTGAATACCACATATGCTTTCCACCCAACTTCCATCCAAATAAAATCGGCTCATGCTGCCATTGATAAGGACTTCTTCCTAAAACCAATGACTGCTTTTTCCAAATGCATGTACCGGAAAGATAAAATCCTGCTGCTTTAAACGCCCTGCGAAAGTTTAATCCCTCGGTATCCGCATGGAACACATAAATGGAAGCATCACGTTCCATGTTCTGTTCCATATTCACGAATGCGGCAAACAGAAAATTATAAAATTTATCATCTTCCAAATTATCATTTTGGATTTTCCCCGCACTGCCTTCATAATTTACATTATATGGCGGATCGGTTACTACAAGATTGGCTTTCTTTCCTTCCATAAGTTTTTCATAAGTCTCAGGTAAAGTGGAATCCCCACACACCAGTCGGTGCATTCCAAGCATCCACACATCTCCCTGCTTTGTCATGGCAGGTTTCTTCAACTCAGCATCCACATCAAAATCATCTTCTTTGATTTTTTTATCATGAACCTTATTAAATAACTGCTCAATTTCCAGTGGCTCAAATCCGGTAAAACCAACATCAAAGTCTGATTTTTGTAAATCTTCAATCAAGTCCGCCAATAGTTCTTGATTCCATTCTCCTGTAATTTTATTCAGGGCAATATTCAGCGCTTTCTCTTTTGTTTTATCAATTTCAATAACAATACAATCAATTTCATCATACCCTAATGTTTGAAGAACCGTGGCTCTCTGGTGTCCACCGATAATCGTCATATCTGAATTCACAATAATCGGCTCAACATATCCGAACTCCGTAATACTGTTTTTTATTTTTTCAAATTCCTTATCTCCCGGCTTGAGTTTCTTTCTCGGATTATATGATGCCGGAATCAAATCCTTAATCCGCAGCTTTCTGAACTCCATCTTCCAATCCCTCCCAAAATCGTGCTTTTATATAACAGTCATGACTGCAATACTTTCTATTCTTATTTCCATAACTCGTAAATTCTTTTCCGCATCTCGCACAGGTCATGGTATAAATTGCCGTGTCTTTCCGATGCAGTTTTTCTGGGTGTGCTTTCCACCATTCCCGTCTGCACTTATCTGAGCAAAACTTCTTTGGTCTACCTGTAGATGGTTGTATCAATTCTGCTCCACAATACAAACACGCCTTTCCTAACATCATCTGTTCCTGAATGTTTTTTGTAAGCGCAGAAGCATATCCATCCATACCATGCGACCGACAATAGTTCCTCACAATGTCACGGGACAGCCCTACCACGGAAGCGATGGCACGATAGCCAACTCCCTGCGTCCGCATTTTCCTAATCTGTTCGGCTTGTAATTCTGTCATGCCTCTCACCATCCTTCCTGTTTCCAGACATAAAAAACAGGTCAAAACACAGCCATTTTTACTGCATTTTGACCCTTATTATTCCTATTTTCCCTAACTTTTTAACAAAATACTCATACCCCATTTTGCGAATAACTGCTTGTTTTACAACACCTTCTGCGAAAACTCTTGTCCTTTTTTCCTATCCCCCCTGTTTAATTCTGCGAAAATTCACGTTTGAGGGGGCGGCGGTCAATGTTCAACAAATTTGTAGAGATTTGATACCCCCACCATTGTCTGGTATTTCCAATCAATATCGATATTCCTGATACCGATCTTCCGTCATGGTTTTTACATCATGATGATGTTTGCATAAAGGCTGCCAATTCTCTTCATCCCAAAAGAGGATTGGATCACCACGATGTGGTTTAATGTGATCCACAATTGTTGCTCTCACATATTTTCCTTCTTCCTCACATTTACAACACAACGGATGTTCTTTTAAGAATCTTTTTCTCGCCCGCTGCCACTTACTGTTATAACCACGTCCCGATGCACTTTTCCGTTCTCCACGATGTAGTGCTTCATGTTCTTCACAATACCTTCCCTCTGTCAATTTGGGACAGCCAGGATGACAGCACGGTTTCATTGGTTTTCTCGGCATACTAATTACCCCTTTCCTTTATGTACGCAGCGTGGGAAAGGATGGAAAGCCACGCTCCGACAGAAAAAAAGACCAAAAGCAAAATGCTTTCAGTCCCGTTTCTTTTTTCCGCATCTTAAGAATAACACAAAAGGAAAGTAATGTCAGTCTACTCTTAGTCTACTTTCAGTCTACCAAGCTAATACTGTTTTTTTGTTCTAATATGGCGGAGGGGAATGAGCCCCTCTTTACAATCGCCCATGCATGGTTACAGGTTACGCCATCTGTCCGCCCGTGTAGCTTTGCAGCCATGCACATACAGCACGGGGGATTGTTTCATTACGACTTTTTAACAAACATCTTCATCCTTTATGGATGACATCTTTTACAAGGTTCATATCCCTGTTGAATTAGTTCATCTCTTGTACCCGTAAACTCTCCTTTATTACTCTCGTTCATTTGATTTAAACTGGAACAACTTGGTAAATGAAATTTCTTTGTATTAGTGTTCAACACATAGGTGGACTCTGTCTTTTGCTCATTTTCCGCTTCTTTATTGCCTTCCGTACTTCCTGCTGAAGAACCACCATCATTGGAAAGCTGGCTTTCTCCTGTAGCATAATCAATAGTAATGCCCGGTTGTACATTGTAGCAATACACATTAAAAAGAATTCCTTCTCCATTATCTTCCACGGACTTTGCTTCCATCTGCACACCGCTTACGACCAGATTATCCCCTTCATAAATTGGTGTTACCTGATACAACACATGGTTTCCAGTTTCTTTTATGTAATCTGCCACCATATTTTCAAATGGTAGCATTCCTTCCACGTTTAAATATCTGGTTCCTGTAATCAGGTTCTTTGTATTTGCATTCTCAGCAGTTAATTGAAATCCAATCAAATGACAGCGGTTATAAAGGTACTTTCCATCGACACAGTCATATTTTACAGTATGCCATCCAGAAGGCTTGACCTGACCAATGGAACCTCTGTCTTCTGTCGGCATCAAATCCTGACCGATATTGGCATAGGCTATACCGCATCTTCCCAATGAATCCAAATCACTATAGGTTTCAAATGATTCCGTTTTTAATTCTGAATCTGTAAAGTTTGGAATATTATTTGCAATCGTGACATAGGCTTCTCCAGAATACTCCGGTATTTCGCCTATATTTATTGTCGGTTCGCTTTCATCTATAATTTCCCAATCTTCCTGTTCCACGGTTTCCTGCTGTTGTTCCGTAACTGTCTGATCCTTTGATGGCTGTGATTCTCCCTGAACATCTGCACCACATCCACTAAGCATAAGCATCAGAACCATAAAAATCGCAATCCAACTCTTTTTCCACTTATTCATGCTCATATACCTCCAACGTTATTTTCTCATGAGAACTTCCTGAAAATTCTTCCACACCTTTCAGTTTCCAACTTCCATCATTCACATCAATAGTAAAGAAGAAATCTCCCGGATACTTGCGATTCCATTTACACAATATTATTTTTTCAATCTTATCACGGAAATTCTCAATTTCCAAATTTTCAACGAAGCAGTAATCCTTTTCTCCTGCTTTCTCCAAAAAATCCTCTGCTTCCTGAATCTGTTCTGTATCTTCAAAACCCACAAATTGTTTATGCGAATACGCATTCATCCACAGCTTTCCATTTTTTGTCATGGAAAGTATCCGTTCCCTCAATCGTTTATCTTGACTCTGTCTCCGATGATTAAATGTCATGCCATTCCTGTCATCTACCGCAACAATTAAAATCATATTCTCTACACCTTCTCTCCCGGCATCTGAAATTTCAGCTTCTCACAAAAAGCAGGGTAGTCATGATGCCCCATTAACAGCATTTTTTTCTCCAATTCATCTAATGCCTTTAGGAAATTTTTCTCATCTTTTTTTCTTACTTTACAAAAAATAATCAGGTAATCATTTCCCTTTTTTCCAAATTCTTTTCCAAAAGAAACCTCAACTTTCTGCTGAATAAATAACTGATCTCCAAGATATTCTTCAGTATCTACAAACGCATAGTATTTATAAAACAATGAAAAACGCCGTAATCTCCAATAATTTTTTCCTTCCATCCTTCTCCTCCCCATTTATCTCATTATAACACGAACAGCGGTATCTACATAGACCCGCTGTTACATTCGTCAATTATATTCTGCATAAACCCCTATCTGTATCTGAAGGGCAATCGTAATCTGTTGCATGACCATCTCATCGTAAACCTCTCCCAGCTTCTCCAGTAATTGATTCTTATCCAAAGTCTCCACCTGTTCAGCTAATGCCATGCTTGGTTTTGATAATCCAACACTTGCTTTTAATGGTATCTGTACGTGGGTTGGAAGATATTTTTTCTTCCACACCCTCGCAGTCAATGGTACAACCGTTACCACCGGAGAGTTTTCATTTGCCCTGTTATTACTCACGACCAGAGCTGGACGGACACCACACTGTTTATACGAATTTTCATTATTTCCAAAATCCACATTATAAATTTCGCCTCGTCTGCACATTTCTTTATGTCCTCCTTATCCCAAAATAAAGGCTTCCGTCTGTTTATCACGAAGCTCGTACAAAAAATCCAGTTCCTTCATTGCTGCTTTCCTGTATTTTCCTATCATGGCATGACTTACATTATATTTTTGTTCCATTGTTTCCCATGTAAGCTCTCCTCGTACCAGATCCATTACCAGTTCCGGCAGAATCCCATCCAAACTTGCAACGCTATGTTCAAAAAATTTCAGTTCTTCTACGACTGCCTGATATCTGTTCCAAAGAAACTCAAACCATTCATCGTTTTCCCGATCCATCACACTTTTATAATTTATTGCAACGGATGCAGTTTTATCTGATCGGTTGCTTGTCTGTACCCTGTCATTGTCATCAGCATGACCGAACATCATGGAATCGATAACATCTGATTCCTCAATCCCACTGAATTGTTCCAACTGAAAAAGTAAAATTCCCTGTTCCTTCTTCAAATTCTTATATTCCCTAAACATCCTTTCTGCTGTCATGTCACATTCCTCCAATCCTCGCCCGTACTGCATGGATCAATGCGGACTGTCCAGTTTCCTTCTTCTCCAACGCTTTCATGACATCTTCATCGTGTGTTCCCTTTGTAATCAGATGATGTATAACCACGGTATGCTTCTGCCCCTGTCTCCAAAGTCTGGCATTCATCTGCTGATATAATTCCAACGACCATGTCAATCCAAACCACACGATAGTGCATCCTCCTTCTTGAAGATTCAGTCCGTGTCCGGCTGATGCGGGATGAATCAATCCAATCGCAATTTCACCATGATTCCAGTCCGTTATGTCCTTTGAAGTATCAATCACTCTGGCTTCTGGAAAACGCTTCAATATCCTCATGAGATCATGCTTATACCAATACGCTACCAATACTGGTTTCCCATTTGCAGCTTCCACCAAATCTTCCAAAGCATCCAATTTCCTGTCATGAATGGAAATCACTTTTTTATCTTCTCCATAAACAGCACCATTTGCCATCTGTAATAATTTATTGGAAAGTGCCGCTGCATTCACGGCATCCAGTTCTTCCTCGCCTATGGAAAAAACCATATCTCTTTCAAATGACTGATACAATTTTTCTTCTTTGGCATTCATACTCACTTCCACACGGTTCTCTATCCGCTCCGGCATATTCAGATAATCGGCCGCCTTCATGGAAATACAAATATCACTTATAAGACTATAGATTTTTTCTTCCGCACCCTGTTTCGGTTTATACGAATAAATAATCTCACGATTTCTTTTGTCCGGTAAAAAGAAGCGTTCTCTATAACCGCCTATATATCTTCCAAGCCTCTGCCCCATATCTAACAAATACATTTGTGGCCATAAGTCCAACAATCCATTCGGAGATGGGGTTCCTGTCAATCCGATCACTCTGGAAACTTGCGGTCTCACACGTTTTAATGCTTTAAATCTCTGAGCCTTACTGGATTTAAAAGAAGACAGTTCATCAATTACTACCGTACTGAAATCCCAACG
>ERZ860668.1647-NODE-1647-length-13495-cov-3.067932_pt1 | contig 13495 bp, 9 predicted proteins | sample MGYA00510062_ERZ860668 | MGnify/ENA primary metagenome ERZ860668 (study PRJEB30046, sample SAMN00715258) | human gut metagenome | study: EMG produced TPA metagenomics assembly of the A metagenome-wide association study of gut microbiota in type 2...
ATTCTTTTCATTTGGTGAGAAATAATCATATTTCAAACTCCCGCCGTCTATCGAATGTTGTAACTGCTCCGCAATATGGGCTTCGTGAGGTGGACGGTCCAACATATCCCCACCCCGGCGAAACTCCTGCATATGGTGATATTCGAATGTCAACTTTGAATATGTACTTGTCTTCAGATAAGAACGGAAACCGACTGTTTGATTCTTCAATTCAGGAAGTTCTGTAAATCCGTCGCCGTCATAGTCATATCCGGACCGATGACGGTTTTGTCCGAAAATATACAATCCCGCACGATGATCGTCAGTCACCAAAGAAGCATTCAACGATGTGTTATTATCAAACGAGGAACTTCCTCCGACAGAAGTAATGGTATGCGACAACTGACCGGAGTTACGTAAAGGTTCCTTCGTAATGATATTAATTGTTCCAGCAATGGCTGAAGAGCCGAACAAGGCTGATCCTCCCCCACGCATGACCTCTACTCGCTCAATCATACTGGCAGGAATCTGCTCCAACCCGTATACTCCCGAAAGAGCGCTGAACACAGGACGCGAATCAATCAATATCTGCGTATAAGGCCCGTCCAAACCATTGATACGGACTTGCTGGAAACCACAATTCTGGCAGTTTGTTTCTACACGGACACCGGGTTGGAAGTTCAACCCCTGCGACAGAGTTGAAGAATTAGTCGTTTCAAAAAGTTTCAAATCAACAACATTGACCAAAGTCGGAGCCAGACGCCGAGTCGTTTCACTGCGATTGGCAGAAACCACCACTCCGTCTAAAGCGATCGCATCTTCTTCTATTTCAAAATCTTCCTCTAATGTCTTTCCTCTCTTCAGGGTAACGTTGCGAGTAAGTGTTTTATAGCCAACTGAACTCACTTCGAGAACAAAGCTACCTTCCGGCAGGTTCTTCAGAAAATAATGCCCGGTTGCATCAGTCACAGTTCCTATCGTAGTGCCTTTCAGTGCGACTGTAATATAAGGCAAATGTTCTTTCGTCTTTTTATCCAATACATGACCGATAATATTTGCATCAGATTTTTTCAGCTCAGGGTAATCCGGATTCTCAGCGAATGCGGCCGATAAGACACAACATAGGCTGACCAGGACTAATAGATATTTCTTCATTGTCGTTAGTCTTTTAATCGTTTAAATTCAGAAAGTAATAAAGGAAACGGAAACAATAATAAGTACTGTTTCTAAAAATAAATAGCAATTTCGATAAATGTAGACTAAGGGACAGGAGGTGCCCTAAGAGAGACAACACCCGGACAAGACCGGCAATAACACGCACCTTGCGGACGAATAAGAAGAATACATAATAATGATAAAACGGAAACAACAAATATAGGTAATAACCCGCTATCTGTCACCAACACTTGGTTCAATAGATGAAGTAACTGAAACTCAACTGTCGTGTGATTGTGTTCGGTGCCCTTCTTAAAAGGATGTGAGTGGACAATTGTAACCCCGTTTACTACATGAGAGTGAGTAAACAAAGTAATCCCTGCCATGTACGAAATAAATAGTACAGGCAGAAAAAACTTTATTATATTCCGATACAGTTGTCTCATTCGTTAGTTTTGTGTAACAAAAACAATAGCGTTTTCTGCGAAGCAAAGATAGGGATTGTTTTATATCCGGACAATCCCCATTTATGACGATTTCAGAGCTTAAAAGAATTATTAAACCATTATTAATAGCTAATCTTTACTCCTACAAAGAAACTTCTCGGCAGTGACGGGCCGTAAATATAACCAGAGTCACGATCTGCACCTTTATCAAAGTCATCCTGATAAGCATTGAAGATATTCTGTATGCCAGCATTTATCTGGAGATTCATTGATTTATAAAGTTTAAAATCATAAGCCGCCTTTAAACCTATATCAAAGAAATCTTTTGTATTCACCGTAATCGGGTTCTCAAGGAATCCGGGGACTGGCTCGTGAGGAACCAGCATTGAACCGGTATATGTACCCGAAAGCGCAATGGATAACGGCTTTATCGGTGTATAGGTTGCTGTGAAATAGCCATAAGTGTTAGGTGTGCGCATCATTTTCTTTACTGCCGGTGCGTCCTTATTCCACGTATGCGGTTCACTGTAATGACTCTGTTGCAGAGTTACCCCTGCCTGAATCTGGAATTTATTCAGATAAGCCATTTTTCCCTCCAATGTAAGTCCCATTACCCGAGCTCCCGGTGCATTATGACGTGTACGTATCAGAACTCCGTCTACAACTTCACCGTCGGTAAGAGCAAAGACATCTGATAATTTAGTATAGAATCCTTCAATCAGGAAGTTTATCTGAAAAGCGCCAAAACGCCGATAAACATCCGCAGAAGCACTCAAACTCTGAGATCTTTCTTCTTTCAGATTATCAGCAAGTTCAATCATTGCTACTTTACCACCTACATTTTCTACGTGCAAATCCTCATCAAAAGCCTGGGGAGCTCGGAAACCGGATGAATAACTCAAACGAAGATTGATATCCTTGGTCGGATTGAACCGCAGATTGGCACGGGGACTGAAAATGAGATGATCTATCAGGTTATGTTTATCAAAACGACCTCCGAGCAAAAATCCCCAACGATCATTCTTCCATTCGTTTTGTACGAAAGCACTACCGATATTTACTTTCTGATCTACCGTACGGTTGTATCCCCACATATTGTCTTCCAGTTTGTCCTGATTAAATTCCACTCCGGCAGTAAAATCAGAAGGCATGAAAATACATTTACCAAAGCTGTAAACATATTGTGAGCCTGCCATCCAATTTAGGTCAGTAGTGTTTCCGTAAGCATTCGGGTCCTGCCCACCTCCATAATAGCTATCACGATTAATATGTTGCGCAGATGCGAATACATTGAAACGATGTTTCTCGTCAGGTGAGAAATAATCGAACTTCATACCACCACCATTGATAGAATGCTCTGTCTGCTCAGCCACATTCGCTTCATGAGGCGGACGGCTGAGCATATCTCCTCCTCTACGGAATTCTTCCATGTGATGATATTCGAAAGTCAATTTGGAATAAGTAGTTGTCTTCAGGAAAGAACGGAAACCGACCGTTTGCCCGTGTATCTTCGGTATTTCCGAATATCCATCTCCGTCATGGTCATACGCCGACCGATGACGGTTCTGACCGAAGATATATAAACCTGCACGCTGGTCATCCGTCACTAGTGAGGCATTCAATGCTGTACTGTTATCAAAAGCGTCACCGTCGCCAATCCCAGTAATAGTATGCGACAACATACCCGAATTACGAATCGGCTCCTTTGTGATGATATTGATTGTACCTGCAATAGCAGACGAACCGAACAACGCCGAACCACCTCCGCGCATCACTTCCACACGTTCAATCATATTTACCGGAATCTGTTCCAGCCCATACACTCCCGACAATGCGCTGATGATAGGACGGCTATTAATCAGAATTTGCGAGTAAGGACCTTCCAATCCATTGATACGTACTTGCGGAAAACCGCAGTTCTGACAATTGTTCTCTACCCGCAGCCCTGATTGAAAATTAAGCGACTTCGCCAGGTCGGTAGAATTCACCGTTTCAAAAAGCTTGGCGCTCATCACGTTCACCACCACCGGCGCTGCCTTCCGGCTCACCTCATTCCGGTTGGCCGAGACAACCACTTCATCTGTCATAAAACTCTCTTCTTCCATCTGGAAATGAACCACCGATGTGGCCTCTGCACTGACCGTGATTGTTTTTTCCTGTGTTTTATACCCCATTACCTGTACACGGAGTGTATATTTCCCGGCAGCCAACTTACGAAATTCAAACTGCCCTTCTTCATTGGATACCGCACCACGGTTAGTCCCCAATATCATTACCGTTGCGAACGGAATGCTTTCTTCAGTGCCTTTCACAATAACGTGTCCGGCAATCATATTACCTTCTTTAATCGGATTGACTGCATACAAACTCATGCTTACACACGCAAGCACAAGCATAACTATATAATTTTTCATTGTTTGTTATTAGCTATGATATATAAAAGAGTAAAAGAAACGGAAAGGGGCTCTCCCCCTAAATTTAGTTTAAGCCTGTTCGGCCGGAGGGGCACGCAAAGAAATTACCCGTAAATGTGTTTCAGTCGTCACCGGTATACTCTCAGGTATCTCTACCGTAAACAGCACCGGCCGTTCGGGTGTAAAATCATATTGCACATGGGCTTCCAGCGAATGGAATGTAGCAAAATGGGCAATAACAACAATATTAGATGTAGAATGTGAGTGAGTACCTTTATAGGGGTGAGAGTGCGCAATCATTACACCGTTTACGTAATGCACATGGGTAAACATCGTAATGCTCACCTGGTACGTCACGAACAGCGTCAACAACAGAAACGATAATAGAACTCTTTTGATGTATCCCACCTATTGCACTCTTATTTTTAAGTCGGCAAAGATAGTTATTATTTTCATAAGTATCTGCACATTTCTTCCAGATATTTCCGGTCGGTTTCATCAAAGAAATTCAGGAGATCATCCCACACAGACATCCGTTTCTTCTCGTGGATTGTGTGGAGGAGCTGGAGCCGGGCGTGAGAGCCGTCGGATATAAATCTGTGACATACAATGAGCCATATTTCGCGGGCCATTTTCCGCAGGAGCCGGTAATGCCGGGCGTCCTGATCGTTGAGGCGCTGGCACAGACAGGCGCTGTCGCGATCTTAAGCGTTGAGGAAAACAAAGGAAAGACTGCGTATTTCGGCGCAATGAATAATGTAAAGTTTAAGAAGAAAGTAGTTCCGGGCGACAAGCTCCGTCTGGAATGCGAGATCATCAAGCAGAAAGGACCGGTCGGTGTTGGAAAGGCGGTCGCTACCGTGGACGGCAAAGTCGCGGTATCTGCGGAACTCACATTTATGATCGGTTAGGACTGGTGAAGAGATGTTTCAGAAGATTTTAATCGCAAACCGCGGCGAGATCGCCGTTCGGATCATCCGGGCATGCCGGGAGATGGGGATCAAGACGGTTGCCGTCTACTCCGAGGCAGACCGGGACGCACTGCACACACTTCTTGCGGACGAGGCGATCTGTATCGGACCGGCGCCGTCCACGGAGAGCTATCTCGATATGGAGCGGATCTTAACCGCATGCGTTGTCATGAAGGCAGATGCTATCCATCCGGGCTTCGGATTTTTGTCCGAGAATGCCCGTTTCGCGGAGCTCTGTGAAAAGTGCAATATCCGCTTTATCGGACCGTCAGCTGAGATCATTAACAAGATGGGAAATAAGTCCGAGGCGAGAAAAACTATGATGGCGGCGGGCGTTCCTGTGGTTCCGGGAAGCAAAGAGCCGGTCTACACTGTGGAGGAAGGCCTTAAGACCGCGAAAGAGGTCGGCTTTCCGGTGATGATCAAGGCGTCCAGCGGCGGCGGCGGAAAGGGAATGCGCGTTTCGAGGTCGGAGGAAGATTTCGAGGCGAACTTCTTAAATGCCCAGATGGAATCCGTCAAGGGATTTTCCGATAATACCATGTATATCGAGCGGTTTGTGGAGAATCCGCGCCACATCGAGTTCCAGATCTTAGGCGACCGTTACGGAAATGTGGTCCATCTCGGTGAGCGCGACTGCTCGATCCAGAGGAGACACCAGAAGGTTCTTGAGGAATCCCCGTCAGCGGCGATCTCCGGGGAGCTTCGGAAAAAGATGGGTGAGACGGCAGTCCGCGCGGCAAAGGCGGTCGGATATGAGAATGCGGGAACCATCGAGTTCCTTTTAGATAAAGATAAAAATTTCTATTTTATGGAAATGAATACGAGGATCCAGGGGGGGCATCCGGTGACGGAGGCTGTCACGGACATGGACCTCATCAAAGAGCAGATCCAGATCGCGGCGGGGGAACCGCTCTCCGTGAGCCAGGAGGACATTAAGATCTCCGGCCATGCCATTGAGTGCAGGATCAACGCGGAGAATCCGGAGAAGAACTTTATGCCATGCCCGGGCATGATCACAGATATCCATCTCCCGGGTGGCCGGGGAGTCCGTGTGGACACGGCGGTCTACAACAATTACCGGATACCGCCGAACTATGATTCCATGATCTTAAAGCTAATCGTGCGGGACAAGGACCGGGAGTCCGCCATCGCGAAGATGCGCAGCGCCCTCGGGGAGCTTGTCATCGAGGGAATCAATACGAATCTGGATTTCCAGTATGATATTTTAAGCGATCCGGATTTTCAGGCGGGAAATGTGGATACAAACTTCATTCCGTCGCATTTTCCGGAGTATACCAAAGAATAGGATTATACCAGTTCAGCCATGCACATAGTTAGGCATAGACGTGTGTTGCAAGCTTGCTTGCATAAGCACGTTTATGACTAACTATGTATATGCGGAACGCCACGAGCTTCTTGTTTTCATGGAACATGAAAACAAGAAGACTGCATGGCTGAACGTGCAATTTTCACAGTCTTGAAAGGAGCTTTTATATATGCTAAGGGATATGTTTAAAAAAACATATACGAAGATCGATATGAAATACCGTGCGGGAGAAAAGGAATCTGCCAGAACGGCAGAGGAGGACGCGCCGGTGATTCCTGCCGGGCTGTGGAAAAAGTGCAATAAATGCGGAAAGCCGATCTACACGGACGATGTAAGGGCGAACTTTTATATCTGCCCGAAGTGCGGCGGATACTTCCGTGTCCATGCGTACCGCCGGATCGAGATGATCGCGGATGAGGGAAGCTTTGAGGAGTGGGACAAGTTCATGCAGGTCTCCAATCCGTTAAGCTTCCCAGGATACGAGAAGAAGCTTGCAGCAGCCCGTGAAAAATCACAGCTCAATGAGGCCATCGTCACCGGATCCTGCACGATCCACGGACAGAAGACCGTTGTCGGTGTCTGCGATGCGAGATTTTTGATGAGCAGCATGGGCCACAACGTGGGTGAAAAGATCACGAGAGCCGTGGAGCGCGCCACGGAGGAAAAGCTTCCGGTGATCCTTTTCGCCTGCTCCGGCGGCGCGAGAATGCAGGAGGGCATGGTCTCCCTGATGCAGATGGCAAAGACTTCTGCGGCTTTAAAGAGACATCATGAGGCGGGACAGCTTTATGTGAGTGTCCTGACGGACCCGACAACGGGCGGCGTTACGGCAAGCTTCGCGATGTTAGGAGATATCATCCTCGCGGAGCCGGGGGCACTCATCGGTTTTGCGGGACCTCGTGTCATCGAGCAGACCATCGGGCAGAAGCTGCCGGAAGGTTTCCAGAGAGCGGAGTTCCTTGTGGAGCACGGCTTTGTCGATAAGATCGTGAAACGTGAGGAATTAAAAGAGACGCTGGCGATGATCTTAAAGCTTCATAAGAAGCCGGAGAGCGGATGTCTTGCGGACTGGAAAACGGAAAACACAGTTGACAGGGCGGCTTTTGAGGAAAAAGAGCAGAATTCTTCTGCGAAGAGAGCGCATCATGGTTCCGGAAAGGCAGCAGGAGCAATCCGCAGCGCATGGGATTCTGTCCTGCTTTCCAGAAAGGCGGACCGTCCGGTGGCTACGGATTATATCCGTGCGATCTTTGATGATTTCATGGAATTTCACGGAGACCGTTACTGCAAAGATGATGGTGCCATCGTCGGCGGAATCGCTTCCTTCCACGGAATGCCTGTGACAGTGATCGGGCAGGAAAAGGGTAAGAATACAAAGGACAACATCAAGCGCAACTTCGGAATGCCGTCCCCGGACGGATACCGGAAGGCGCTGCGTCTCATGAAGCAGGCAGAGACCTTTGGACGCCCGGTAGTGTGCTTTGTAGATACCCCAGGAGCCTTCTGCGGAATGGAAGCCGAGGAGCGCGGACAGGGAGAGGCCATCGCGAGAAATCTCTTTGAGATGTCAGATCTCACCGTTCCGGTGCTCTCCATCGTGATCGGAGAGGGCGGAAGCGGCGGAGCGCTTGCCATGGCTGTGGCGAACGAGGTCTGGATGATGGAGAATGCGGTGTACTCTGTTCTCTCCCCGGAAGGTTTCGCATCGATCCTCTGGAAGGACAGCAAGCGTGCGGACGAGGCGGCGCGGGTCATGAAGATGACCGCGGCGGAATTAAAGGAACTCGGAATTATCGAGCGTGTGATCCCGGAGCCGGAACCGGCAGACCCTGAGACGCTTCCGGAGATCGCGAAGACTATGGAGAATGCCATGGAGGAGTTCATTGAAGCGTGGACACAGCTTGACGGGAAGACGTTAGCAGAGCGCCGGTATGAGAGATTCCGGAAATTTTAGGCAGCGCTCCAGCAGCGTGCGGACCAGCATATGGTCATGTTAGAGATGGAACAAATACGGGGAGTTATAATTTAGGAGGAAATATGGAGGCAGCAATCGGTCTGAAACCATTAAAAATAGGGAACCTCGTGGCGAAGCACCCGGTGATCCAGGGAGGAATGGGGGTCGGCGTGAGCCTTTCGTCCTTAGCCGGAGCAGTCGCGAAGGCGGGAGGAATCGGAATCATTTCCACAGCCCAGATTGGATTTAAGGATCAGGATTTCGGAAAAAATCCGATGGCGGCGAATCTGAGAGCGATCCATTCCGAGCTTAAGAAAGCCAGGGACAAAGCGCCCCAGGGAATTCTGGGCTTTAATATCATGGTCGCAACGAAGGAGTACGCGTCCTATGTGAAAGAGGCGGTGAAAGCCGGAGCGGACGTGATCATCTCCGGCGCCGGTCTCCCGATCGACATGCCGAAATTTGTCGCGGAGGCGGAGATTGAGAACGGAGGTTCTGAAAAGAAAGAGCGGCGTACCATGATCGCGCCCATCGTTTCCTCTGTGAAATCTGCTCTTGTGATCTGCAGGATGTGGGATAGAAAGTACCACACAGCACCGGATTTCGTCGTAGTGGAAGGACCGTGCGCGGGCGGTCATCTCGGATTTTCCAGGGAACAGCTCACTGAGCTTGGAGCCGACACAGACCATGTAGCCGAGACATTTAATGAAGCGGCTTATGATAAGGAGATCCGCGGAATCATCGAGACGGTGAAAAGCTTTGCGGAGAAGTACAAAAAACATATCCCGGTCATCACGGCGGGGGGAATTTTTGATCATAAGGACGTTCTGCACCAGTTTGAGCTTGGCGCGGAGGGCGTTCAGGCGGCGACGAGATTTGTGACGACTGAAGAATGTGACGCGGATATTGCATACAAAGAGGCATATATCAACGCGAAAGAGGAAGACATTGTGATCGTTAAGAGTCCGGTTGGAATGCCGGGCAGAGCGATCAAAAATAAGTTTTTAGAGCGTGTTGCTCAGGGACCGGTGAAGGTGGAGCGGTGCTTCCGGTGTCTGGAACACTGTAATCCGGCGGAAACACCGTATTGCATCACGAAAGCGCTGATCAACGCCGCAGAAGGAAAGATTGATGAGGCGCTGCTGTTCTGCGGAAGCAATGCATACCGTTGTGAGAAGATCGAGACGGTGCCGGAGGTTATGGCGGCGCTGTGCGGAGAGTAAAAAACTCAGAGAGGCTGTTGTGCAGATCATGTGAATCAGCCAGAATATAAATTTTCAGGAAAGCAGTTTTATAAAGTTCATAGATCCCGTATTTCTGTCATAAGATAAAGAAATTCAGGTGGTGGTTTGGCGTATCTGCGCTTCGAGTGCAGGCAGCCGAAGCGTCGCCGACTTTGACAGAAATGCGGGATTTTTTATGTTAAATATGCTCTGGGCAGGAATGATGGCAGCCGGGATCTTCTGGGCGGCGTTTCATGGAAATATGGGGGCAGTGACGAATGGGTTGCTGGATTCGGCGAAAGAGGCGGTGACTCTGGGTGTTACGATGCTTGGGATCATGTCGTTCTGGTGCGGGATCTTAAAGATCGGGGAGCGAGCGGGACTCATCGAGGCGTTGACGGAGAAGATGCGTCCGGTGATCCGGTTTCTCTTTCCGAATCTCCCGGACGGACATCCGGCGGGGAAATATATCGCGACAAATATGATTGCGAACATGCTGGGACTCGGCTGGGCGGCGACACCGGCAGGGTTAAAGGCGATGGAAGAGTTGGGGAAACTGGAGGATGAGAGACGGGAGGAAAAAGCGCCGGATAAGAGGAAAAATACGGCAGGGCAGAGCAGTCTGGCGAGACAGTCGGGCACTGCCAGCAATGAGATGTGCACGTTCCTGATCGTAAATATTTCCTCACTCCAGCTCATTCCCATCAACATGATCGCCTACCGCAGCCAGTACGGCAGTGTCAGCCCGGCGGCTATCGCAGGACCGGCGCTCCTCGCGACCATCGCCAGCACGGCGGCAGGAATCACGTTCTGCAAGGTCATGGACCGGAAAAACGTTGATTTTTGAAAAAAAGTCTACTATAATATTACTATTATGTGGCTGAAGCCCATACTCATAAAAGAGTTCCCCGCCCAAGGCGGTTTAAACCGAGAAATATTTACTGCCGCATGGCATCGGAGCCAGATGCACAGTCTATAGAGACAAATAATACAATACCAGGAAGGTTGATGCATACAGAAAGTATGCCTCTTTCTGGTATTTTTAGTTGTGTGGGACGTTAGATATTACCAGGTATAAAAAAGAAACGGGGATAAATTCATGAAAAAACAAACAACAAAGACAATAGCAGCGGCATTGACAGCAGCAATGGTATGTTCCCTGGCGGGCTGCGCCGGAAATAGTTCGGGAACAACAGAAACCTCCAACGCGGAAAAGTCCTCTGAGGCGGAGAAAACAGAAGCAGCTGCCGGGATGGAGCAGGATAATGAAAAAGATTCTGTTATCGTTGTAATGGGACCATCATCTGAGCCTGAGGCTGGATTTGACCCGGCATACGGATGGGGCGCGGGGGAACATGTCCATGAGCCGCTGATTCAGAGTACTCTTACGGTGACAACGCCGGATTTGGGGATTGGTTATGATTTGGCTACCGATATGAAATCCTCGGAGGATGGATTGAAATGGACGGTGACAATCCGCGATGATGTCAAATTTACGGACGGGGAACCGCTGACAGCGGAGGATGTGGCATTTACCTACAATACACTGCGGGATACCAGTTCTGTCAATGACTTTACGATGTTAGAAGAGGCAAAAGCCCTCGACAATACCACTGTGGAATTTGATATGACCCGCCCGTATTCCATATGGCCATATACGATGGCAATTACCGGAATCGTCCCGGACTATGGTTCCAATCCTATCGGCTCCGGCCGCTACATCATGAAACAGTGGGATAAGGGGCAGCAGGTGATCCTCACGGCAAACCCGGACTACTACGGGGATGAGCCGGAGATGAAGACGGTGACGGTTTTATTTATGGACGAGGATGCGGCCTATGCGGCGGCTCTCTCCGGGCAGGTGGATCTTGCATACACTTCCGCGGCATATTCCGACCAGACCGTGGATGGATTTTCCCTGCTTGCATGTAAGACGGTTGACAACCGCGGCTTCAACCTGCCGGCGATCCCGGCGGGGGAGACGGATGAGAACGGAGTGCCGCTGGGAAATGATTTCACCAGCGATATCAATGTGCGCCGGGCCATCAACCTGGCGATCGACCGGGATGAGATGATCGAGCATGTGTTGAACGGATACGGAACAGCGGCCTACAGTGTCTGTGATCAGATGCCGTGGTACAATGAGGCAGCGGAGGTGGATTATGATCCGGATATGGCGGCAGCAATCTTAAAGGAAGCCGGATGGCTTGCCGGAAGTGATGGAATATTGGAGAAAAACGGTGTCCGCGCCGAGTTCAACATGCTCTATCCGACCGGGGATTCCGTCCGCCAGGCACTTGCGGAGGACACCGCAAACCAGTTGAAAGAGATCGGAATCAAGGTGACGACAGAGGGCGTCGGCTGGGATACGGCCTATGACCGGGCACAGTCCACACCGCTTATGTGGGGATGGGGCGCCCACACACCGATGGAACTTTACAATATTTACCACACGGCACCGGGAAAGGAATACGCGGAGTATTCCCCTTATGCAAACGAAAAGGTGAACGGATATATGGACGAGGCCCTGGCGGAGAGCGACCTGGAAAAGTCCTATGAACTCTGGAAAAACGCCCAGTGGGACGGAACATCTGGAATTACCCAGGATGGTGACCTTCCGTGGATCTGGCTTGTAAATATTGATCATTTATACTGGGTGAAGGATGGTCTGCAGGTGGCAGAACAGAAACTTCACCCACATGGACATGGCTGGTCGATCGTAAACAATGTCGACCAGTGGACATGGAAATAAAGAAAACGGGTCTGTGGTTTGGCAGACAGGCAGTGCGGATGTGTCTGATGGTGCTTCTGGTGAGCATTCTGGCGTTTGTGCTCCTGGCAGTCTCACCCATAGATCCGCTTCAGACAAATGTCGGCCAGACGGCTCTGGGCTCTATGAGCCCGGAGCAGATCGCAAAGCTGAAAAGCTACTGGGGAACAGATCTGCCTCCGGTGGAGCGGTATCTGAACTGGCTGAAAGACTTTCTCCACGGAAATATGGGAACATCCCTTTTATATCGCCGTCCGGTGGCAGAGATCATCGGGGAGAAGGTCATGAATTCCATCTGGCTTTTATTCACGGCATGGTTGTTTTCTGGTATTCTTGGCTTTTTCCTCGGCGTTCTCGCAGGAAAAAAGCGCGGTGGGATCATGGACCGGATCGTGACGGGATATTCCCTGTTTGTGGCCAGCACCCCGGCATTCTGGGTGGCAATGGTGCTGCTTATGGTATTTGCGGTGAAGCTTCACTGGTTTCCCATCGGATTCAGTGTGCCCATCGGCATGGATGCCGGGCAGATCTCCATTGCGGACAGGATCCGCCATGCGATTCTCCCGGCGGCGGCCCTCAGTATCACGGGAATTTCCTCCATCGCCCTGCACACGAGGGAAAAGCTCATCGAGGTCATGGAGAGCGACTATGTGCTGTTCGCGAGAGCCAGAGGCGAGTCGGACTGGTCGATCTTACGTCGTCATGGACTTCGGAACATTCTTCTGCCGGCCATGACGCTGCAGTTCGCGTCGGTGAGTGAGATCATCGGCGGCTCCGTCCTTGTAGAACAGGTATTTTCCTATCCGGGATTGGGCCAGGCGGCTGTGACGGCAGGACTTGGAAGCGATGTGCCGCTTCTTCTGGGGATCACGGTGGTTACAGCGGTGATCGTCGCGGCGGGAAACCTTGCGGCGAATGTTCTCTACGGCGTGATCGACCCGCGGATCAGAGAGGGGGCGAAGCGCTGATGAAGAAAAATCGCAGAATACAGAGCTTCGCGCTTCTGATCCTGGCGGCTGTGCTGTTAGCGGTCATTGCGGTGCTCGGAAGTTTCTGGCAGGAAGCTGCCATCGGGACGGATTTTACGAGAAAAAATCTAGCACCGTGTATACAATATCCTTTTGGAACGGACTGGATGGGACGTGACATGTTCGTGCGGACAGTTGCGGGACTTTCTTTGAGTATCCGGATCGGACTTCTGACGGCGGCAGTCAGCGCGGTGATGGCCTTTGTACTGGGACTCAGCGCGGCGG
>ERZ860668.1672-NODE-1672-length-13356-cov-3.103376_pt1 | contig 13356 bp, 7 predicted proteins | sample MGYA00510062_ERZ860668 | MGnify/ENA primary metagenome ERZ860668 (study PRJEB30046, sample SAMN00715258) | human gut metagenome | study: EMG produced TPA metagenomics assembly of the A metagenome-wide association study of gut microbiota in type 2...
CCACTGAAGGTTATGGTAGAAATCAGCGGAGGAAAGATCGCATCCATCCAGATCGTGGAGAACAGTGACGGAAGCGATTACATTTCCAAAGCAGCTTCTCTGATCGATTCTATTATCGCGAAGCAGAGCACCAATGTGGATACGGTGTCCGGGGCAACCTACAGTTCGGTCGGAATTATTCAGGCAGTGCGGGATGCGCTGAGCCAGGCGGCGGTAAACGGGACATCGGATGGCACACAGGATAACAATAGTAATAACAGCAATAACAATAGTTCGTCAGACGACAATAATTCTACTGTGACCGGAACCGTTCCGTACAAGGAAGGAATCTATTACGGAACAGCAGAAGGCTACAGCGGCGATGTATCCGTTGCAGTCGTGATCCAGGAAAAGACGATCAAAGCGATCCTGATCACAGAAAACTCCGATGATGAGGCGTTCTTCAATCGGGCAATGGATATTGTGAAAAAGGTGATAAGGACACAGGAGACAGACGATGTAGATACTGTGTCAGGAGCAACCTACAGTTCCAAAGGACTGTTAAATGCGATCAAGAATGCACTGAAACAGGCAGAGAAAGTGACAAATGGAGAATCCATTGATGAGAAGCCGGATTTGACAGAATTAAAAGAACTGATCGAGAAAGCTGAGAAGCTGGAAGAGGACACATACACAGAAACGAGCTGGGCAGTTCTGCAGACCAGACTTGCGGACGCAAAAGATGCACTTGAGGAAACGAAACAGACTGCGGTTGATAAAGCGGTGGAAAAGCTGAAAACAGCAATCGCACAGCTTGAGTCGAAAGACGGAAAAGATGAGGAAAATACAAAGTATATCAGTGGAATCTATGAGGTGACCGTTCCTTGTAAGCCGGATGATGACGAAGATTTTGAAGAATATAATCTGACGATGACGGTGACGATCCGCGACGACAAGATTATGGCAATCACGGATATCACGGGCGATGGGGACAGCAGTAATGACAGATATATCACGAAAGCTGCAAATGGTACTTCAAGCATAAAAGGTGTGGTATCCCAGATCATAGATAAAGGAATGCCGGAGGATATTGATACTGTTTCCCGTGCAACCTGCTCTTCAAATGCGATCCTGGAAGGATGCAAAAAAGTACTGGAAGCAGCAGAAAGACCGACAGATACGGAGGCTGAATAACAATGAGAGAATTCTGGGTAAGACTGGTAAGTATGCTCGCGATCGTGGGGATTCTTCTTGGATACAATTCGGTGCTGGATGCCCGTGCGAAAGAAGAAGAGATCGCCCGGCTTTCCGCACAGGTTGCCGGAAACGGACAATCAGACAGCGAAAATGGAGGTTCCACAAACTACAAGGACGGAACCTATACCGGGGAAGCTGATGGATTTGGCGGAACGATCCAGGTAGAAGTAAAGATTGAGAAAAGCAAGATTGCAGAGATCAATGTGATATCTGCAGAGAAAGAAGACGGAGCATACCTTTCCATGGCAAAGGATATTATTCCGGAGATCATCGATGCACAGAGCGCAGATATAGATACGATCAGTGGTGCGACATTCAGCTCGACCGGAATCAAAAATGCATCGGAACAGGCTCTGGAAAAGGCGGTAAAGTAACGTGAAAAAGATGGATATTCATAATTTAACGGCGAAAGATATAAAAAAATTACATATATGGCTGAGAGCATTGATCCAGATACTGTATTTCCTGTTTATCCCATCTGTGTATACAGCGGCATTTGCCGGAGTGAAATACATATTTACACAGATCGGTGCAGGGGAAAAGGTTGCCATGACCTCTTTCGTGACAGTGCTGGTTGTGATCTGCATTTATACGATCCTGTTCGGAAGATTCTTCTGCGGATTTGCCTGTGCATTCGGTACGCTGGGAGACGGCGTGCATGCACTCTATGTGTGGATCTGTAAAAAAATGAAAAAGAAACCGCTTCAGATCGCAGAAGCGTGGACAGAAAAACTCTGCTATCTGAAATATATTGTACTGGCACTGATTTCAATCTTGTGCTTTGCAGGCGTATATAGCAAGGCAAAAGGAACCAGCCCATGGGATGTATTTTCCATGCTCCATGCAGGCAACTTTAAGCTTGGCGGATATCTGGTGGGACTCGTTCTTCTGGTTCTGATCCTTGTGGGAATGTGTTTTGAAGAACGGTTTTTCTGCAGAAATTTCTGTCCGATGGGAGCTGTGTTTTCCCTGCTTCCGGTCCTTCCGTTTTTCGCACTTCACAGAGACCGGGAAAACTGCATCAAAGGATGTAAGGCATGTACAAAGAAATGTCCTTCTAACATCGGACTTCCGGAAGATGGATCGCCGAGGGTAGAAGGTGACTGTTTCCAGTGTCAGAAATGTATTGATACCTGCCCGAAAGGAAATATTCATACCAGTGTAAAAGGAATTTGCGGAAATGAATTTTGGTTTACGATTTTGCGGGCAGTAATCTTACTGATTCTTCTGCTCTGGCTGGGTGTATAGAAGATGAAGAAGAAAGATCTGATACTTGGAGCAGGAATTATTGTGATTGCGCTTGCGATGCTGCTTGTGATGCAGCTGACGAGAGGGGAAGAAGGAAATCAAATCCGGGTTACGTTGGATGGGAAAATCTATGGAACGTATTCCTTATCGAAGGATCAGACCATCGAAGTAAAGGATGGCGATTTTTATAACCGGATCAGGATCGAAGACGGAAAGGCGTATATGGAAGAGGCAAACTGCCCGGATGGATACTGTGAAGAGCAGGGAAAGATCAGCGGGCATACACAGACAATCGTCTGTCTGCCACATAAGCTCGTAGTAGAGATTCTGGAAAATGAGAATGACCAGAGCTTTGGAACTTCAGATCCGGAAGATGTAGCTCCGGATACGATCGCAAAATGATAAAGGAAAAACAGATGAATAAAAACAAAAAACTTGCCAATATGGCAATGCTGGTTGCGCTGGCGATGATATTTAGTTATGTGGAAAGCTTAATACCGATCAATTTCGGGATACCGGGAATGAAGCTCGGAGTTGCCAATCTGGTGACAGTGACCGGGCTGTACTTTCTGGAACTTCCGGAAGTATTTCTGGTGGTAGTTATGCGAATCCTGCTGACCGGCTTTTTATTTGGAAATGGAATGTCGATCATCTACAGTCTGGCAGGAGGAATCTTAAGCTTTCTGGTTATGGCATTGATGAAGAGGCTGAAAGGATTTTCCATAGCCGGAGTCAGTATCGCTGGAGGCGTGTCGCACAATATCGGTCAGATCATCGTGGCATCAGTTGTGGTAGAGAATCTGAAACTGATCTATTATCTGCCGGCACTTCTGATCGCCGGTACAGTGACTGGATTCGTGATGGGAATTATAAGTAAAAAGCTGCTTCCGATCGTAAAAAGAGAAGCTGAGAGAGCAGCGCAGGTAGTTTAAATTTTTTTTGATTATAGGTTAGCAAAAACTAACTTAATAATAAAATTTATCAATAATAAGGAGGTAATTATGGGAAAGGGAACGATTAAGACAAAAGCTATGACAATGGCTGTGGCGATGTCAATGGTGGCTGGACTTTGTCCGTCGACGGTGTTTGCGGCATCGGGAAGTGAAGTTGCGGCAGATGGGACTTATACGAAAACGGCGCATGTAACAAGAATAGAATCTGAAGATTCGGATGATGAATGGAATGAATATGATGTAGAGGTAAGTCTTACAGTAAAAGATGGAAAATTTGAAGATATTACTGTAACACCAGGAGAAGGATATGATTCTGGAAATAGCAGTTACTTTAATAAAGCTTATGATAAACAAAAAGGAATCAAGACATTACTTAAAGGACAAGCTGCAACAGAAGATGTAGTGAACAGTTGGAAAACAAAAAAAACTGAAACGGATACAGATGCAGTAAGTGGCGCTACACGTACAGCAATGGCAGTTAAAGCAGCTGCACTTGAGGCAATTCAGTCCGCACCAGTGGCTTCAACCGTAACGGTAGATACATCTGCTCTCGAAGCTGCAATTTCAAAAGCAGAAGGATTAAGTAAGGATGCATACACAGAAGCAAGCTGGACAGCAATGCAGGAAAAGCTGACAGCAGCAAAAGAAGCTCTTACAGCAAAAGAATCCCAGGAAGCAGTAAATACAGCAGCAGATACTTTAACAAAAGCAATTGATGCACTTGTGCAGAAAACACCAGATGCACAGAAAGAAGTCTATGTATTAATGAACATTCCATATGCTGATTTCTACAAAGCAGATGGAGTGACAGGTGCGGATACTGTTTCATCAGCAACAAAACAGAAGACCAGAGCTTCACTGGCAGCCGGATCTTATCATGTAAATAGTGATGGTTCTGATATTACTGGTGTGACATTCCCGGTTAAGATCAGTGATGCATCTGTATTAGGAAAATATACACAGGTTACTGATGAAAGTGAAGTTACGATTACAACAAATATTAAAGGAAAAGAAAATACTGTTACATATAAAGGACAAGATGCATTGTTTGAAAGCGCAAGCTATTCTTATTATAGTTTAAGCGACACGCCATCTTATTATAAAGAAGCAACGGTAAATGCAGATGGAACATTTAACTTCAGTGAGGTAAAAGGAGAAGCTTCCAAAGTAAAGCCTCTGTCCAATGCTACAACAGAATTTAAAACCTCGTCTAATTATGGTGATTACCAGTTAAATATAGATGGTCTTCCAACAAGTATTAATACAGTATATGGTGTTGTGATTAGTACAAAAGAAGGAAGTAATTACGGTCTTCGTCATGTAGAAAATATCTGGAAGCTTAAGGAGCAGGAGCAGAAGCTCGCATGGAGCACTGGATTTGTAACAGAATCACATGGAAACAAACTTGATTCCAAAGATTATGCTGCCATGATGGGACAGACGATTAATAAAGTAACTTACTACACAAATGATGGTATTTATGAAATCCAGATGGACCAGAAAGTAGCGAAGAAATTTGATGGCGAAGTATCAGTGGCAGATATTTCTACCAAATCAGATACAACATCTGTTGTGGTAAGTGGACTTCCAAGTGATTTTGAAGAAGAATACAAAGTTGATGGAATCGATGAAGATGCATATTCTGTGGAAATTAAAACAGAAGGTAAGACTACTACAAGAACAATTAAATTCAAAAAAGCTCTTACAAAAGGTCGATATACCGTTACACTTAGCGATATGAGTGGCACTTATGTACCGATTTCAACTACTTTTAATGCTTATACAGAGACAATGCCGGTGAAATATAATGAAGATAATAAAGAACCAGCAATTGTAAAGAATGACAATGTTAATGAAGAAGAATTTCAGACATATTTAAAAAATATTAATTCTGTTACAGTGAACGGAAAGGAATATGTAGCATCTGGAAAGAAAGCAGTAAAACTGATTAAAGAAGATGGTAAACTTGATCTCGAGCAAAATGTATTTAAAGATGCAAAGGCAGGAGACGCATTTACTGTAACGATTGCAGCAAATGGATATCAAGCATACACATTTACTTATAAAGTAGCAGGAGAGAACAGAGAGTATTCCTATGTTTATGTAGGAATGAACTGGTCAGAATACTGGGCAAATGAAGGTGTGTATGCAGCCGGAAATGCCGAAGCATCTGGTGTTACTGATTCTCGTAATGAATATGATAAAGGCGCTTTTGATACCGTTACAAGAGCAACTGCAAATCATGGCTTACATAGAGGAAGTTTTCAGTGTACGGCAGTGATTAAAGATACAGATGGTAATCAATATAACCTGTCTTACTGGGACAAAAATGGAAAAGCAGTGATGACAGATGGCAGCATTTATACAAGAACTACAAATGCAGAAAAGAAGGCTGTATTTACTGCAGAAGATGGAAGCTCATTTATTCAGGCAGATTACAAAGTGACTGGTATAAAATATGTTCCTGTTAAAGTAAAAACAGCAGATTTAAGTGCATTGAAAGAAAAATATGTGGTTGTAGAAAATGGAGGCACATTGATTGGCGGATTTTCTGAAAACCAGCTTAAATCATATACAGCAATTGCAGATGTAACAGCGAATACGAATGGTCTTAAAACAGCTGAAAAACAAGAAGATGGAAGTTTTGCATTCTCTGAAAGAACAACAGGTTCCTATTCAGGCTTAAAAGACACACAGCTGACAGTGGCATCTGATATCACACCGAATGTCAGAGAGACAAAAGATGTGGGAAGCTTTGGAGAATTTATCCGTGTAGATTTAAATGGAAACTATGGTGGGCTTGGTTCTGCGATGCAGGCTGTTGAATGGACCTATTATGGAGATGATGCAAGCTATACAACACCGGTAAGAAAATTTGGAACAAAATTTGCGGCAGATAACTGGATGCATAAATCTATGGGAATCCAGCTTGGACTGACAGACTCTCTCAGATGCCAGCTTCCGGAGGGAACGGATGGAACAGGTTACTGGAAACTGACAGTCTATGGACTTGGTTATGCAGATTACAGCTATAGTTTCCAGATCGGAACAGAAAATCTTGCGGCACCAAAAACTGCAACCAAAGAAGATATCAAAGCATTACAGGACAAAATTGATAAAGCAAGTGCATTGAAAGAATCTGATTATACAAAGGATAGCTGGGATAAGATGATGAGTGAACTGGAAGAATCGAAAGAACTTCTTGCACAGGAGAATCCGTTACAGTCAGCTGTGAAAGAGCAAACGCTCCATATGACAGAAGCAATTGATGCTCTTGTGAAAGCAGATAAATATGTTCTCATGAACATCCCATACGCAGAATTCTACAAAGCTGAGACAACAAATAATGATATTGCCGTAGATGCATTTACTTCTGCAACAAAGAATAAGACCAGAACAACAGGTCTTGCAGGTGGATCATACCATGAAAACGCGGATGGATCCAAGATTGATGGTATCACTTATGCTGTAAAAGTAGATCCTTCGGTAGATCTTTCAAAATACAAAGAAGTAAAAGACAGCGATTCGGTGGAGATTACAGTTACAAACAGAGGAAAGACAAGTACTACAACTCTGACTGGAAAAGACACATTATTTGAGAATGCATCTTATGCATACTATCCACTTACAGAAGAACCGGCAAACTACAAAGAAGTTTCTGCTGATGAAAATGGAAAGCTTGTATTCGGTGAAGTAAAAGGAAAGGAAGCGGAGGCACTGACAGGTGTCAAAGCAGAATTATTAACCAAGTCTTCTTACGGGGATTATCAATTGAACCTTGATGGACTTCCGGAAGATAAAATTACTGCTTCGAATGTAAATGCAGTTGTAGTAAAGACAACAGACGGAACCGCTTATGGTATGCGTCATCTGGAAAATATCTGGAGGGGTAATGAGCTCGCATGGAGCACCGGATTTACAAGAGAAGTGCATGGTTGCCCGACATCATCTGAACATTATAAAACTATGATGGGTAAGACGATTGACAGCATTGAGTACTATACAACAAATGGCGTGTACACAATGGACATTGCAGATATCTATGTTCCTGTAAAATCAGAAACTACAAAAGTAGAAGTTGCAGATGCAGACATTACAGCAGGCAAAACTACAATCAATGTACAGCTTCCAGATGAATTTGAACCGGAATACAGTGTGGATGGACTGGATGTGTCGGTAGAAGGTAATGTACTGAGTTTTAAAGCAGTGACAGAGAGCAGAGCAGCAGCTTCTGTAAAACCTGGAAAATATACACTTACTATTAAAGATAAGAAGAACAAATATGCAGATGTTGTTACAACATTTACATTGACAACAAAAGATATGCCTGCAGCATATGATGCAGAGAATAAGAAACTTGTAGAGGCAGAAGGATTTGACACAGATGCGCTTAAAGCTTATCTTGGAAATATTACTTCTGTAAATGTAAATGGTAAAGATTATGCAGCAAGTGGAAGAGGCTCCGTAGTTATTATCAATAAGGATGGTACGATCAAGACAGATGCAGATCCGTTTAAAGATGCGGTAGCTGGAACAGAATTCCAGATTACAGTAGCTTCAACAGGTTATACAACTCCTCTTACATTTACTTACAAGATAGCAGAGACTCCGGCACCGGCAGAGGTTGATACAACAGCACTGGAAGCTGCAATTGCAGAAGCTGATAACCTTAAAGAAGCAGACTACACAGCAGAAAGCTGGAGTGTATACCAGGCAGCACTGCAGAGCGCACGTACTGCACTGGAAGCAAAGGAAAGTCAGGATGCAGTTGATCAGGCACTTGCTGCTTTAAATGCAGCAAAAGATGCACTGGTTAAAGCTGAAGAAGAACCGGTTACAATCAATACTGCTTCTCTTGAAAAAGCAATTGCAGATGCAAAAGCGCTTAAAGAAGCAGATTACACAGCAGATAGCTGGAAAGCACTGCAGAGCGCACTTTCAGATGCCCAGAAAGCACTGGAAGCAAAAGAAAGCCAGGAAGCAGTAGATAATGCAACAAACAGCCTGAACAAAGCAATCAAGGCACTTGTAAAGAAAAACAGCTCATCTGTAAAAAAGACAGATGGTACAACAAATAAATCCAAGACAAGCGGAAGTGATTCCGTGAAGACCGGAGATCCGGCAAGCGTATTTGGATGGTTAGGACTTGCAGTTTCTTCACTCGGAGCTGGTATGGGTGGATTTGCTTGGAAACGCAGAAAAAGAAAATAATAAAAAGATATGATTTTTAACAAATCATAGGATCCGGAAAGTCGGCAGACGGCAAGAAAAAGCCAGTTCTGCCGGCTTTTCTTGCTATTTACCGAACGAGAATGTATAATTTTTGGTAAAAGTATGATTTTTTGCATCAGAAGTATAGTTTTTGATAAATTCTTTATCATGTCTTATCTAAAATAAGAAGTAGGAAGATTATCAGGAATGGGGAAAATGGTATGAAATTATTAAAACTTGTGATTGTAGATGACGAACCAATCCTTCTGCAGGGACTGGTTAAGACGTACAACTGGAATGAGATGGGATTTGAAGTTGCCGGTCAGGCACAGAGTGGGGAGCAGGCAATCGAAGTGATCAAAAAAGTGAAGCCCCATGTCGTACTGACGGATATCCGGATGAAACAGGTTTCCGGTCTGATGGTGATGGAAGAGATCCAGAAGACAGAGCTGGATCCGGTTTTTATTGTGCTCAGTGCGTACCGTGATTTTAATTATGCACAGCAGGCGTGTGATCTTGGTGCATATGCATATCTGCTGAAACCAATCGAGGAAGATAAACTGCAGGAGACCATGCAGGGCGCATACCAGACCTGTATGGAGAAACTGGAGAGCGAAGAGCGTTATGAAAGCTGGGAAAATATGGTTCGAAAAGATTCCACCAGTTTTCTCCAGGTTGTTGTACAGAAATATTTACAGAATAAAATTTCCTATGAAAAAATGCAGGAAGTATTTGCAATCTTGAAAGATGTGATCGAAGAGGGCGACCGTTTTATTGCAATGTGTGTGGATCTTGATCTTACATATAAGATTACGGATGCACTGAATTACGAAGCAGCCAGGCTGGAATTGATACAATCTCTGGAAGAAATGTTTTCAGAGCGGTATTTTTTCTGGCATTTTGAAAAGGCAGAAGGCTGTCATGTATTTCTGATCAAGACAAAGGAAAATGCGTCAGTGCGCGAGATTGCGCAGATTCTGGAACAGGTTAAAAGGGAACAGAAAAGTCCGGTTACTGCATCGATTTCCAAACCGTATAAAGGACTGGATGGAATCCGCCGGAGTTACGAAGAGGCGCAGGGACTTTTCGAGCCAATCTGCAGCAGTGCCACAAATGAGAATACTTTTTCCATACCTGTGAAAAAGGAAGAAAAAGCGGCAAAAAGTGATTGTGAAGAGGCAGGACTTACGATCGTCAATGCTGTTCGGAAGAATGCGTTTAAAGAGTTAAAACAGGCTTTTATTGCGTTGATCTACGCACTTCCGCATGAGGAAGAGCTACAGATTCGTTATATACATAAGATTATGCTGCAAGCAGAGATGATGCTGAACGATACTTACGGAATGACGGAAAAACTGCAGAAACAGTTCCGGAATTATTATTCGAATATGGAGAGCCTGACAGCGGCACAGGCGGTAGATGTCAGTTATAGGATCCTTGGAGAAGCAATTGAGGAACGGGAAAAATACGCAGAAAGCGGAGAAAATAAATGTGCAAAGGAATATATGACAGTGGCACTTTCTTATATCGATGAGCATTTGCAGGAGGAAGAACTTTCTATTGTTCAGGTGGCAACGCAGATTTATCTGAATCCGGTATATTTCGGGCGTGTATTTAAAAATACATTTCATATGACCTTTAAAAAGTATCTCTTACAGCAGAGAATGGAGAAAGCAAAGAGGCTGATCCAGGATGGATGTGAGAGTATAGGAACGGTATGTGAGCAGGTGGGAATCAGCAATGCATCCTATTTTTCACATTTATTTAAAGAATATACAGGAAAATTACCGAGTGAATACAAAAAGGATTACGAAGAATGAAGAAATGGGTGATTAAATCCGGAATACAGAGAAAATACCTTCGATATATAATGGGGCTGTTGTTGCTGGCAATTTTGCTGTCAAGCATCGGTGTTTGGATTTATGTAAGGCAGAGTCTGACCACAGAGGTTACAGATAAATATGAATTTTTAAATGAGAAGATGGGGCTGGCTCTGGATACACTGTCAAAAGAGGCGGATGAAGGGACAGCAGAATGTATTACTTACGATCAGGTTCAGGAAAGTCTGAAAAAAGCTTCATTTGCAGATGTGGAAAAGAACTCTCTTCAGAAATATTTTGCCTATATGAATCTGGATCATGTGGCAGAATACTGCTATGTGGATAATAAAAATAATGTTTATGCCAGATCCTACTCGCATATTGATTATGAAGATTTTTCAGACAGCCATCTGGAAGATTACATGGGAGATTCTTATGCGAAAACACAATGGTTCTGGGCGAAGGATACTCTGTTTGGGACGGAGAAAGAAGCATTGTTTATCGGAAGATATGTACACAGCATGGAATACGCCAGCAAACCAGGACTGCTGCTCATCAAGATGAATGACAGCTTTCTGGAAACGATACTTGGAAAGGATCGGAGTATGACAGATGAAGTGCAGATCGGAATTCTGGATAAGAAGGGGAATTTATGTGCTGATTGGTGCCCGAAAGGGACGAAGATTTCGGATGCGGTAAAACAGGAAGTCTATAAGATCAGCGCACAGGAAACAAGTGGTATTCTTGCAAAAAGCCGGAGAGTGAGCGGTGGTGTCTGCTCCATTTACAAAGAAAGCAGCTCTGAAATGACGGTGTTCACAGTCGTTCCGTCGAGTGTAATGACACAGGGAACGATGAGGGTACTTACGGTGCTGATCGGGATTTATCTGTTTGTGGCAGTGGTAGCGGTTGTGCTCAGTATCTATTTTTCCAAGCGGTTCACCAGTCCGATCCGGGAGATCAGTGAAGAGATGACACAGTTTGACGGAAATGATTTCAGTCGCCTGATTGAACTGAATACCAATACAGAACTGGATCAGATCGGACATTCCTACAATAAGATGCTAAAAAATATTGAGAATCTTCTGGCAGAGATCAAAGAACAGGAAGGGGTGCTCAGACGGACGGAGTTGAACATGCTTCTGGCACAGATCAACCCACATTTCCTTTATAATACGCTGGATACAATTTACATGCTTGCGCGGATAAACGGAGAAGAGACAACCATGAAGATGATTCAGGCACTTTCCAAATATCTGCGTCTGTCACTCAGCAAGGGCAGTGATATCGTGACGGTGGAGGACGAACTGGAAAATGTAAAGAGTTATATGGAAATCCAACAGATCCGGAATGCAAATCTGTTCCGGTATGAGATTGAGTGTAAGGTGGAAGAGAAGAGTACGTGGATGCTGAAGCTGATCTTGCAGCCACTTGTCGAGAACGCGATCAAGCACGGATTCTGCGAAATTTATGAGAATGGTCTGATCCGGATTGAGATTGCGAGGGAGGATAGCCAGCTGAAAATCGTGGTATTCAATAATGGGAAGCCGATTGACCGGGAAATGATGGAAAAGATCAATGCCTTAAACGGGCATCCGATTCTGGAGGCAAAAAAATGCTTCCAGGATAAGGAACACGGATATGGAGTGGTGAATGTACTGACCAGACTGCGGCTGAAATATGGAGAGGATGTGCTGTTTTACTATGAGGCAGAAGAAAATGGAACCCGGTGTACAATCCAAATTCCGGATGACGGAAAGGAGAAACGTGATTTATAGAAAATATTTGCAATCGGTGTTTTGTATCGCACTGGTTCTGACAGTGCTGACCGGATGTGGTAAAAATACGGGGCAGACAAGCCGGAGCACAGAAAAAAAGGAGATTGATATTCCGATCATTCTGACGGTAGATCCGACTTCCGGCAAGAAAACGGAACAGGATGTCGTTGATGCATTTAATGAAGAATATGCCGGTACGTATCATATGCAAGTGGAATGGATCATGGAGACGGAAGAGGAATACCGAAAAAATCTGAAACGGTTAAATGTCACAGACGAGCTTCCGGCTGTGATCTATGATGTGCGCACCCTGCCGTCCTTTTATCAGATGATGGTTGCGGATGGACGGATCGAGAATCTGAGTCCGTATCTGGAAGAGGATGAAGAGTGGAGGAATATGATCGAACCGGCGGTGATGGAAGGCTGTACGGATGAGGATGGCAATATCTATCTTGGACCGATCAGTACGGCGGCATTTGCGTGCGCCGGCATGTTTTGGAATCCGGAGCTTTTTGCGGAAGCAGGGATTGAGAAATTCCCGGAGACATGGGAAGAATTCTGGGACTGCTGTGACCGGCTGCAGGCAAACGGAATCACACCGCTTGGACTTCACACTGAAGGAACCGGCTGGGCGCCGATGCTGATTGCAACAGCAGAGGCAGCACACACGGAAGAAGGCTATGCATTTATGAAAGAGCTTCTCCCAGAAAGCTATTCCAATGATACCGGTCTTGAAATTGCAGAAACCTTGCAGAAATTGTTTCGGTATACAACAGAAGATGCAATTCATGCGGACTACGATGTGGCATACAATAATTTTGTCACAGGAAAGGTGGCAATGATCCCGAACGGATACTGGATGATCGACCAGTTGCCGGAAGAATGGAAAGAAAAGGTAAGATTTTCCGCATTTCCGGGAAATAAACTGATCGCCTCACCGGAAACCTTTGGCTGGGCGGTGGTTTCCACTTACAGCGAGGAGGTCAAAGAAGGAGCGGTTGAATTTTTGAAATTTCGCACGAAATTCAATCTGGAAGAGAAGAAAGAGCTGATGGACAAGAACGGACGCACTGAAATCAGCCAGCTCCTTCAGGATTATGTAAATGCCTA
>ERZ860668.1674-NODE-1674-length-13346-cov-2.768791_pt1 | contig 13346 bp, 16 predicted proteins | sample MGYA00510062_ERZ860668 | MGnify/ENA primary metagenome ERZ860668 (study PRJEB30046, sample SAMN00715258) | human gut metagenome | study: EMG produced TPA metagenomics assembly of the A metagenome-wide association study of gut microbiota in type 2...
GGTGAAATTTATGGTGGCCCAAAATATTTAAGAATGAATATAGGGTGTCCACAATCTAAATTAAAAGAAGGATTGCGAAGATTTAAAATAGCAATGGATGCATTATATTCAAAATAGGAGGTATTTATTATGCATTATTTATTAATTAAAATTCAATTACTGTGGGCTAAACATACAAAATGGCTAGATAGAAATCCTGTAAAAGTTCCAGTAAGTAAACGTGTCATAGCTTATGCTATTGATTGGGCAGTTGGCGGTATTATTAGTGGTTTTCCTGCTGTTTTATTCTATGGGGGAGTTACTGGTAGATCAGATATGTTTAGTGATCTTTATGTTTTTCCTAGCTTAGGTTTTCCAACGTATTGGTCCTATCTTGCAGGTATATTATGTATTGTTGTGGCTTTTGTTTATTATATTTATATTCCTTATAAGAAATATCCAGGACAAACACTCGCAAAACATTGGTTAAAAATAAAGATTGTAAATAATGATGATTATAGTGATGTGAGTTTAAAAACTTTGATTATTAGACAAGGGGTTGGATTATTCTTATTAGAAGGTTCGGCTATTGTTGTTACTAATTATTTAAGACAAATGCTTACACTAGCAACAGGTTTCTATTTTGACTATTATTTAAAAATGATTGGTATGGTTATTACAATGATTTCAGGAGTTTTTGTTCTAGGATCAGCTTCTCAAAGAAGTATCCATGATTATCTTGCTAAGACAAGAGTTGTGGGTGAAGATGAAAAACCAGCAAAAATAAAAGAAAAAAAGAATAAAAAAAATAAAAAGAAAAAATAATGCATAATAGTAAAATATAAAGAACAATGTCTTATCATTACATTGTTCTTTTCTTTTACAATTTGAATGAAAAAAGAATTGATAACTTCAGTCAGTTGAGCACATGAAATGTGCGAAATAGAAAACCACCTGTTATGCGGGTGGTGCAATAAAAATAATGGCTAAAAAAGCAAATTCTTTAGCACATACGAAGTGGATGTGCAAATATCACATCGTCTTCACATCAAAGTTAAGTGTGTCATCATTCATGGGATACTTGAAAGGAAAATCAGCATTGATGATTTTTGATAGACATGCAAACTTGAAATATAAGTATGGAAATAGACATTTTTGGGCAGAAGGGTATTATGTGAGTACAGTAGGATTAAATGATCAAACCGTCGCAAAATATATAAGAGAACAAGAGCAACATGATATTGCAATGGATAAATTAAGTGTGAAAGAATATAAGGATCCGTTTGAAGAAAAAGGAATTCGAGAAGAAAATAGAAACTGCAGAAAAAAAGCAAAATAAAAATTCCCTTTGAGGGAAAGCGAGAGTCAAAAGCGATAGCTTGAACGAAGTGAAAGCAGCACCTTTAGACGCGAGCAAGTAACAAAGGCTTATAGCCACAGTGAAAACCACGCCGTTTAGACGTGGTTTTTATTTAAAGATTTTTTCCATATCAAAAGGAAGTAAACATTCAATTTTTATTGTTTGATAAGTTAATGGATGAATAAACTCTAAACAATAAGCATGTAAAGCCATTCTTTTAATCATAGAAGAAGTTTTTCCATAAAGAGTATCTCCTATAATAGGATGATGTAAATGATTCAAATGAACTCTTATTTGATGTTTTCGACCAGTTTCAATTTGACATTTTATAAGTGTATAATTATCTTTTGTTTTAATTTCTTTAAAATGTGTTAAAGCATCTTTACCTGTTTTAGAAATACACATTTTATTTTTACTATGACGGTCTTGACCAATAGGTAAATCAATAGTCATTTCTCTTTTAGGTAAATGTCCTTGAATGATTGCTAGATAAGTTTTCTTAATTTTTTTAGATGCAATCATATAATCAAAATAGGGTTGTAAAAGAGCACATTTACAAAACATCACCAAACCGGTCGTATCTCTATCTAAACGATGGAGATAACGAATTGGTAAATCTTGATGAGTTTGTTGGTAGTAATAACTGACATAATTACAAAGAGTATCTTTTTTACTTTTATCATCAGGATGAATAATGAGGTTGCTTGGTTTATTAACAATACATAAAAGATCGTCTTCATAGATGATTTCTAAGGAACTTTCTTGTTCGATGAAATCTCTTCCTGTTTCATAGGCTTTAATTGAAAGAATATCTTTATCTTTTAAAATGATTTGATAATCAACATAAGTATTATTTAAAGTATAGTCTTTATTTTGTCTTAATAAATGAATTGTTTTTTTAGAAAGATGCAAATAATGAAAGAATTCAAGAAGTGTCATTCCTTGAATTCTTTCATCAATTTCTATTACTAAATGATTCTTTTCTTTATGATAGGGCATAAACTGTTACTTTGATATCAATTGTGATATCTAAACCTTGTAAAGTATCTAAAACGCCACGTTTTTCTTTTTTAATATGATAATAGTGTGGTGTCATCATTAAAAGATTTAAAGCATCTTCACGATTAGAAATATGAACTTTTTCTTTAAAGTCATAACTTTTCACTTGATTAAAATCTAAACGAATATACTTATCACTCTTTACTTTGATTTCATCATAAATCAATTCTTTAATTTCAATTAAATGTTGATTATTAGCAGTAACATGAATAATATAACCATCTTCTTTAAGTGCTCTTTTTAATTCATCTTGATTTACTACTGTAAATAAAGCACAGATAAAATCTAAACTATGATCTAGAATAGGAATATTTTTAGAATTTCCTACAAGCCATGTAACATCTTTACGATAACGTGTCGCCATATCAATAGCAATCTTGGAAATATCTAAACCATAGATATCACTGTTTTCAAAATGTTTCTTTAAACCTTGAGTATAATATCCTTCTCCACATCCTAAATCTAAAATACTTAAATCATCTTGATGTTTGAATTCATCAATACACGTAATCACTTGATTTAAGATAGGATCATAATAACCTTTATTTAAATATGCTTTTCTCGCTACAAGAGATTCTTTACTATCTCCTGGATTATTGGTAGCTTTATCAGGATTTAATAACAAATTGATATATCCTCTTTTAGAAATGTCATAACAGTGATTATTTTCACATTTTAGTGTTTTGTTTTCTAAATGAAGTTGTTGATGACATTTGGGACAAGCTAATAATTTCATAGTATCACCTCGAATGTATTATAACAAAAGACAATCTAAAAATTAACTGAATTTATGATGAATTTGTGATACTATTAAGGGCAAGGGAGGAATGCTTGATGTTTTTTAGAAAGAAACAAAAAGTAGACTTAGATGCTAAGTTTAAAGAAGTATATCATGAAGTAAATAAAATTACAGCTGATGCCGGAAATGAATTAGATGTGACCATCAAATATTCACAATTGAAATTGGCTTGTCGTAAGTATGATGAATTGATTGATTTGATTCATCAAGGGGCTAATTTTGAAGAAAAACATTTTCTTTCTTTAAAAGAAAGTGTAGAAGAAGAAACAAAGAGAGTAGAAGGTTTATTAGATGAAGATTAAAGCATATAAGAAGGATTTTGATTATACCTATACTTTAGGAGTTTTTGAAACGATTGAGTTATTAAAGAATCGTCCTGATCTTGTTTTAAGAGTATATATAAAAAGTAATTCTTATAAGAATAAAGGAATTCCTATTATTGATGAAATTTGTAGAGAAAAACATATTGAATTGATTGAAAGTGATAATACAATTCAAAAATTATCAAAAAAAGATAATTGTTTTGCGATAGCAATCATTAAAAAATATGAAATGACTTTACAAGAGGGAAATCATGTTGTTTTAGTTAATCCTGGAGATATGGGAAATATGGGGACAATTATGAGAACGATGTTAGGATTCAATTATTATAATCTAGCAATAATTCGACCAGGTGTCGATGTTTTTGATCCTCGTGTTTTAAGAGCTTCGATGGGAGCAATGTTTCATTTGAATATTGAGTATTTTGATAGTTTTGAAGATTATTTAAAAAGATTTCCAAGTCATGATATTTATACATTGATGTTAAAAGGAGCAACGAATATTCATAAGGTTGAATCCAAAGAAGGTTATCATTCACTTGTTTTTGGTAATGAAAGTAGTGGTTTACCGGATGAATATTTGGATTATGGAAAATCTATTTTTATTCCTCATAGTCATCATATAGATTCATTGAATCTTTCCATGGCTTTAGGAATGACGTTGATGCATTTTTCAAAAGATGAATTTAAAGATAAAGAAGTATTATAGGAGGGAAAGTATGTTTGATTTTGATGAAGTTGTAGATAGAAAAGGTACAAATTGTGCTAAATGGGATACGATTGAAGCAAAGAATAAACCTAAAGATGTGTTACCTATGTGGGTTGCAGATATGGATTTTAAATCACCAAAGGAAATTGAAAATGCTTTAGTTAAAAGAATTAAACAAGGCGTTTATGGGTATTCATTTGCGCCAGATGAGTATTTTGATGCGGTTATTTCTTGGATGAAAAGAAGACATGATTTTAATGTCGATAAAGAATGGATCATCCCAACACCAGGTGTGGTAACAGCTATTAAATTATGTGTAAATGCTTATACAAAGGAAAATGATGCCATTATTATTAATAAGCCTGTATATTATCCATTTGATTTTTCAATTGAATTAAATTATCGTAAAATCATTGAAAATGAAATGGTTTATAAAGATGGTTCTTATGAAATGGATTATGATGCTTTTGAAAAAGCAATCGTAGAAAATGATGTTAAAATGTTTATTTTATGTAATCCATATAACCCAATTGGAAAAGTATGGAAAGAAGATGAATTAAAACAAATTGGTGAAATTTGTAAGAAACATCATGTTTTAGTTATTGTTGATGAAATTCATGAAGATTTTGTTTATGGAGATCATGTACATATTCCTTTCTATAATGTAGATGAAAGTTATAAAGAATTCTCTGTTATTTTAACTGCACCATCAAAAACATTTAATTTAGCAGGGTTACAAACATCAAATATTATTATTGCAGATGAAAAATTAAGAAAAGCTTATCAAGAAACAATGAATCGTTATGGGGTTAATGAACCAAACTTTTTAGGTATTATTGCTTGTATGACTGCCTATAATGAATGTGAATTATGGGTAGATGAAATGTTGGAATATGTTTATGACAACTTTACTTATTTTGATGAATTCTTAAAAGAAAACTTACCTCATATTCATTTAGTAAAACCTGAAGGGCTTTATTTATGTTGGGTTGATTTTAGAGAATGTGGTTTAGATAAAGATGAACTTGAAAAGACAATGTTAGAAAAAGCCGGTTTATGGTTAGATGAAGGATATATCTTTGGAACAGGTGGAGAAGGTTTTGAAAGATTTAATCTTGCAATTCCAAGAAGTGTTTTAGAAGATGCTTGTCAAAGATTATTAAAAGCTTTTGGAAAATAAGGTTTTTATGATAAAAACTATGGAAATTCTATATAAAAGATAGTATTATATAACCGAAAAAAAGAAAAGGAGATTTGTTATGGGATTAGTATCAGCAACAGAAATGTTAAAGAAAGCTAAAGAAGGACATTATGCAGTAGGTCAATTCAATATCAACAACTTAGAATGGACTAAATCAGTATTATTAACTGCAGAAGAATTAAAAGCACCAGTAATCTTAGGTGTTTCAGAAGGTGCTGCTAAATATATGACTGGATATACAACAGTTGCAGCAATGGTTAAAGCAATGGTAGAAGCATTAAATATCACTGTACCAGTAGCTTTACACTTAGATCATGGTTCATACGAAGGAGCTAAAGCTGCTTTAGATGCAGGTTTCTCTTCAATCATGTTTGATGGTTCTCATTATGGAATCGAAGAAAACATCGAAAAAACAAAAGAAATCGTTGAATTATGTCATTCAAAAGGTGTTTCAGTAGAAGCAGAAGTTGGATCAATCGGTGGAGAAGAAGATGGTGTCATCGGTAAAGGTGAAGTAGCAGATCCAAAAGAATGTAGATCAATCGCAGACTTAGGAGTAGATTTCTTAGCTGCAGGTATCGGAAATATTCATGGTAAATACCCAGCAAACTGGGAAGGATTAGACTTTGATGCATTAGATGCAATCCAAGCTGAAACTGGAAAATTACCATTAGTATTACATGGTGGTTCAGGAATTCCTGATGAAATGATCAAAAAAGCAATCACTTTAGGAGTATCTAAAGTAAACGTAAACACTGAATGTCAATTATATTTCCAAGAAGCTACACGTAAATACATTGAAGCTGGAAAAGATTTAGAAGGAAAAGGATATGATCCTCGTAAATTATTAGCACCAGGTGCAGAAGCTATCAAACAATGTGTTAAAGATAGAATGGAAGTATTTGGTTGTATCGGTAAAGCTTAATCAAATAAAAAAAGCCTTCGGGCTTTTTTTGTTTATGTGAAATCTCTTTATTAAGTTGTTTTTTTGATGAATTTATAATATAGTATTAGGGAATATAGATAGAAGAAAAGGGGTAAAGTCATGAGTGAAATTATTGCTATTGAAGGCGGACATAAATTAAATGGTACAGTAGAAATCTCGGGTGCAAAAAATGCGACTGTAGCACTTATTCCAGCTATTATTTTAGCAGATAGTCCCGTAACAATTTATGGTGTACCAGAAATTAGTGATGTGGATGCTTTAGCAGTTTTATTAGAAGAACTTAATTGTACAGTTTTAAGAAGTCATGATAGTTTAATCGTTGATCCCTCTCGTATGGAAAATGTTCCATTAGTGTCAGATGCAGTAGATAAATTAAGAGCGTCTTATTATTTAATGGGAGCATTACTTGGAAAATGTAAAAAAGTTGTGATGAAAGCACCAGGAGGATGCTTTTTAGGACCACGTCCGATAGATTTACATATTAAAGGATTTGAAGCATTGGGTGCCAAAGTAGAATTTGTTGATGGTGCGCATGTGATTACAGCAGATCGTTTAGTAGGTGCAAAAATATATTTAGATTTTGCTTCAGTAGGAGCAACAATCAATATCTTGTTAGCAGCAGTAAAAGCTGAAGGAAAAACAGTTATTGAAAATGCAGCAAAAGAACCAGAAATCATTGATGTAGTAAACTTACTTACAAAAATGGGAGCTAAAATTAGAGGTGCTGGTACTGATACGATTACGATTGAAGGAGTAGAACATCTAAAAGGATGTACTCATGAAATCATTCCAGATCGTATTGAAGCAGGGACATTCTTAATTATGGCAGCAGCTGCAGGAGAAAGAGTTATTATTCAAAATATCATTCCACAACATTTGGAATCACTTATTTCAAAATTGAAAGAAATGGGTGTTAAAATGGAAAATGTTGGTGATAGTATTATTGTTTATGGTGATAACAAGAACTTTAATGCAGTCGATGTCAGAACACAGGTATATCCAGGTTTTGCAACAGATCTACAACAGCCATTAACAGCACTGCTTACACAAGCAAACGGACAATCACAAGTAATAGAAACAATTTATCCAGAGAGATTTAGACATTGTGAACAACTTAATAAGATGGGCGCAAATATAGAATTAGATGAATCAATGTGTTATATAAATGGAAAAACACCATTAAAAGGAGCAAAAGTAGAAGCAACAGATTTAAGATGTGGAGCAGCATTATTAATAGCAGGGTTAATCGCTGATGGAATTACAGAAATTAGCAATGTATATCATATAGATAGAGGATATGCGAATATCGATCAAAAATTAATTACTTTAGGTGCTGTTATTAGAAGAATCAAAGTTGATGATTAAAATTATAAAAAAGGGCTTGAAAACAACATAATTTAATGTTAATATATCATAGCAACTTACTTTGTAGTGAGAAATCTACAAGGCGGAAGGAGAAATAACAATGAAAAAAGGAATTCATCCAAATTACAAAAAAGTAAAAGTAGTTTGTACATCATGTGGAGCAGAATTTGAAAGTGGTTCAGTATTAGATGAAGTACGTGTTGATACTTGTTCTAACTGTCATCCATTCTATACTGGAAAACAAAGATTTGCTAGTGCTGATGGACGTGTTGAAAAATTCAACAAAAAATACGGACTTAAATAAGAAAATGAGTACTTGGTACTCATTTTTGTTTTGGAGGAAAAAATGAAATATCATGTCTTAGCAAGTGGTTCTAAAGGAAACAGTATTTTCATTTATGATCAAGGAAACGGACTTTTAATTGATTGTGGAATTAGTAAAAGACAACTTTATACAAAACTTAATCAATTAGGATTTCATGAAAGTGATATTCATCATGTTTTATTAACACATGATCATATTGACCATAATAAAAATATTGGTATCTTTGATCAAAGTATTGTTTATTGTGGAAAAGGATGCATCCCTGGTATAGATGAAAGTCATGAATTAGAAAATTATCAAAATATACAATTAGATCATTATATAATTACACCATTACCTTTATCACATGATGCAACATCCCCTTTAGGGTTTGTAATCAAAGGAAAAGATGAAACAATTCTCTATATGACAGATACAGGTTATGTTTCACAAAAGAATATGGAATATATAAAAAATTTAGATTACTATATTTTTGAAAGTAATCATGATATTGAGATGTTAATGAATACAAGAAGACCTTTATTTTTAAAAAATCGTATTTTTGGAGATAAGGGCCATCTTAATAATGAATATAGTGCACATGTTATGGCGCAGGTGATTGGTGAAAATACAAAAGAAATTTGTTTGGCCCATTTATCACAAGAAGCTAATACAAAAGAAATGGCATTGGATACATATCAAAGAGTTTTTGACGAAGAACATATATATTTTGATAATATAAAGATTGCAGATCAAAAAGAAATTGTTTCTGGAGGACATTATGAAAATTAGAATCTTAACAATTGGTAAGCTTAAAGAAAAATATCTTGTTAATGGAATCAATGAATATGTCAAAAGATTAAATGCTTACTGTAAAGTGGAAATGGTTGAAGTACCAGATGAACCAATTCCTGATAATGCAAGTGAAAATGTAGAAAATATCATCAAAGATAAAGAAGCAGATAAAATTGTTTCTAAAATTAAAGATGATGAATATGTTATCGTTTTAGATCTACATGGAAAAGAAATTGATAGTGTAGCTTTTTCTAAACATATTGAAGAATGTATGATTAAAGGAAAGAGTACAATTACTTTTGTGATTGGAGGTTCTTTAGGTTTAGGAAAATCTTTATTACAAAGAGCAGATTATCGTTTATGTTTCTCTAAAATGACTTTTCCACATCAATTAATGAAGCTTATCTTAGTTGAACAAGTCTATCGAGCATTCAAAATCATGCGGAGAGAAACTTATCATAAGTGATGTTAACGTTCAGCGAAAATGTCACCAAAAATGAAGAAGGGTTCTATTAGTGTGAACCCTTTGTTTTTTTGTTCATTTCTTGAATGAGATTATTTAACATTTATTAATAATTGTCTGTTTTTATGGTTTGTACCTATCAATGTACAGTCATAAATAATCCCAATATATTTCATTCTTACTTTATTTTCTAGCACAAAATATAAAACTGTGATCTCTGTTGAAGTTTTTGTTTTCACTACTTTTCCATTTTTATCATATGGGACATAACAATATCCGTTATAGGAAAACATATTGCCTTCAACTATTTTTCTTGTATTTGAAATAGTAAATACCAAATTCAAATCGTAGTTTTCTGTTAGCTCTACAAATTCATAAACAGGATCAACTGGAAGATGTGCAAATTTTTCATTCAGATATTTTATGTAAAAGTCATTGAACCATATATTTAACTGATCATAATCTTTTATGTTGAACCTGACAATGTCATTGGGCAATCTTCTTTGAGCGGTACTATTATATCGTTCTATTAATCCTTTAGCTTGAGATGTATTTGCGAAAATCATTTCAATGCCAAGTTTATCCATCATAACACCAAATGATGTTATATTACCTTCAGAACTTTTATAGATAGTATGTTTGTTTGAATAAATAGCTAAGGGAATTCCTTTTTTCTTGATAAGAAGTTCCATCATCTTACAAGTGAAGCTATGAAATATGTTCATCAAGCTTCTAAATCAACAGCTCTGGGCTTTTTCTAAGCGGTTTACGCTTTAGGAATGAGTGCTTTTCCAATGATTTGTGGCAGTATTGTCAGTTACTATTCAATGCTTTATGCTTATTTATTTTTAGCTGTTATTTGTGTTATTGCTTCAAGAATTTCTTTTACCTATTGTAAATCTCATTAACAAATAAAGCTCTTACAAAGTTAATAATTTGTTAATGGAATTAAAATTGTATACAATACTCTTTTCAAAGAATCTAAAAAAGTATAAGCTACAGGTGTCTTAGGAAAGAGAGGATGAATATTATGAGTATCAATGAAATTAACGCAGAAGCAAAAGAATCTTTAAGAAAGTATTTTAAAAATAGTCAAGATGTAAAACATGAAAATGAAGCAAGAAAAGAATTAACAAAAGAAGAAATCTTTGAATCCGTTGCAGGAGAAATCAAAGGATCAGAAATGAAATTAGAACAAAGAAATCAAATGAGAAACACATTACAACATGATGCTAGAGAAGCATTAGAAAAAGTATGTGGAAAAAAAGCAGAAACTAAAGAAGTACAACATATGACATTAGAAGGAATGCAAAAAGAATTAAAAGAAAATACAAAACATCAAATGGAATATGTCAATTCATTAAAACAAAATACAATGAATGCAAGAGCATAGAACTTCGAAAGAAGTTCTTTTTTTACATTTAATGGATATTTTCTTAACATAAAAAGGAGTAGTATTTTGTTAAGAGGTGATCAAGATGGATGTTAAAAGAAATCAATTAATTGAAACAATTGTTTGGTTAGGAATACCAATGCTTTTTATGATTGTTGATTGGGTCTATAAACATGTATTTAATATAGAATATTTAGAGTTATCTATTCTTTTATTTGTAGTAGCAACAATCTATAAAACATATCAAAAATAAAAACAAATCGCTAATTACGATTTGTTTCAAACATTTCAAAACTAGATAATACAAATAAGAAGAATAAACCAGTGTGTATCCAAAAAATCGTATAATCTAAAATACCATGAATTAATAATACACCTATAAATCCCATAACAAGAGCAATATAAGAATAATGCTCTTTTATTTTATAAAGACGTTTACAGTTATCATAAATATAAGGAACAAGGCATGCGAGTCCAATGATTCCAAATGATAATAAAGGATCTAGATAAACACTATGAGCATGTTGAGTTAAATGTCCATTATACTTATTTAATATCATCATATAAGTAAAAGGCCCTTGTCCTAAAAATGGTGAAGCAATAATTCCTTGAATCGCACAATTCCAAATCTTGGCTCTTACTCCTAAATTAGAAACTAAATATTCTATTCTAGGAAACTTACTTGGATTTAAAACAAAGAAACCAACAATGCCTAAACATCCAAATGCAATTAAAGCACATAACTTATAATTCTTATTGAAAATAAGAAATAAACAAATAGCCCCGGCAATTGCTACATAACCAGCACGGCATCCTGTCATATAAAGCATAAATAAGTTTAAAAAACCAACAATAACATAGAAAATACTTCTTTTTAAATCATTTTTTACGGTAAAGAATTTATAAACAAGACTTACAGCAATAAATTCAATCATCATAGCATAATAATTAGCATTATAGAAAACACTATTCAAACGATTTTCACGTCTTGCATAGACCTTGAATGTAAAGTGATTAACACCTAAACGATGATAAATTTGAAATTGTTCATAGATTCCATAGAATGCCCAAAAGATAGATAGAATAATTAACATATCAATAATAAATTCAAATGTAGATTGATTGATATGTTTTCTATAATAAACCATAAAAACAATAAATATAAAGATACCAATTGTCGCAAGTGCACCTAATATATTTTTATGAATCAAAGAAATAAATAAAGATACTAAAACAAATAAATAAAGATATTTCACTTTAGGTGTTTGTTTTAAAGCAGTAATTGCTTTCTTTGAAATTATTAAATATAGAAATTCAATTAATAAAATAGGTCCTAATATATAAAAAGGAAAAGTAAAACTAAAACATGTAAATATTAATAACAGTTGATCAAAAGTAAACTGTTCTTTTAAGTTTTTTAAATAGTTCATAGTCGCCTCCTGGAGATAATATATCATATTTATGATTATTTAAGTAGCCAAAATGAAGATGTATTGTTAAAATAGGACACTAGAGGTAAGAAAAATATGAAACAATACTTTTATTTATTTAATTATCCACCAGAAGAATATGATTTATGTGCATTAGAATTTAAATATCTTTTTCATGAAGAATATCAACAATGTTTTATTACAAATAAAGATATTGATGTCAATATAAGTGTTTTTATGAAAGGAAAAATAGATATTTGGGCGATAAGTTCCAATTTTGATGACTTAAAAGAGGAAGTTAAACGCCAAAATCATAATTATCAAGATTTTAAAGTCATTTATTTAAAAAATCCTATTAGCCATCCAGATTATCAAGAAACACTTGATAAATGTAAAGATATTTCATGGTTTATAGCGGGCAGTGTGAATATGTCCAAACCAAAGCATACAATTGCTCTTACAAAAGTGAATGACTTATGGATTATTGGGTATTATCACCATGGTGTTCCATCATGGAAAAAATATGATGATAAACCAAATACTTTTTCAAATTCTTTAGATATTAGACTTGCAAGAACATTGATTAATATTGCTGGAGAAAATGATCAAACAAAAACAATGATAGATCCGTGTTGTGGAATGGGTACAGTTGTTTTAGAAGGACTAGCTTTAGGGTATTCTATCAAAGGATTTGATATTTCAAGGGATATTTCATGGAAAGCAAGATGTAATTTAAATCATTTTGGTTTTGATGGTATGTTGATTACAAAAGATGATATTAATAAGCATCAAGGACATTATGATATTGCTATTATTGATATTCCTTATAATCTTTATACACCGATTACTTATAAAGAACAGTGTGATATTATTAATAGTGCTAGAAAATTATGTAATAAACTTGTTTTAGTAAGTTATGAACAAATGGATCAAGAAATCAAACAAGCAGGTTTTGAAATAAGAAATCGTATCTTAAGGAAGAATTTGTTAAATTTGGACGTTATATTTATGTGTGTTATTAAAAAATCATTGGATTATTTTCCAATGATTTTTTTGATCGTCTTTAAATCTTTATTTTCAATAAGTGCTTTAAATATATGATCATATTGTTGTAAAGTAAGATTTTCTAATAATTCGTTATCTTCTTGAGGAAATTTACTTTTAAAAAGCATTAATGTATCTTCTTTTTTACTTGCTAGTTTTCCTTCAGCTTTTCCTTCTTC
>ERZ860668.1683-NODE-1683-length-13275-cov-2.839410_pt1 | contig 13275 bp, 15 predicted proteins | sample MGYA00510062_ERZ860668 | MGnify/ENA primary metagenome ERZ860668 (study PRJEB30046, sample SAMN00715258) | human gut metagenome | study: EMG produced TPA metagenomics assembly of the A metagenome-wide association study of gut microbiota in type 2...
AACTTGTAGGGAAATTAAAGATTTTTGCTCACATAGGCATCCAGCTGAGCGGTGTACCGGGCGTTTTCCTTCTCCCGCAGATGCTGGTAGATGCGCCGGGTGGTCATGATGTCCGAGTGGCCCAGGAGCTGCTGCGCCACCATATCCGGCACGCCCGCGTAGAAAAGATTCGTGGCGAACAGGTGCCGGAACTGGTGGGCCGTGACCAACGGTTTGTACACGACCCTCTCCACGATCCGCTCCGGACGGTTCTGGTATGCGGGCATCTTCGTTGTGCGGGTGTAGCTCTCACACAATCCCATCTCTCGGCAATACAACATCCATTGATGGCTGTACTGACACTGAGTGAGCGGCTTGCTTGTGCCGGACAGAACATAGTCCTCCGGCTGGTGCGCAGCCTTCCCCGCTTCCAGCATGGGCCGCAGCGGTGTCAGGATAGGGATACTACGGTAAGCCTTCTCCGTTTTCAGCAGCTCCCGGTAGGGCTGATTATGGTCCCACGGCATGGCCTGTACCGGCGTGATCTTGCCCGCGTCCAGATCCACGTCCTTCCACTGCAAGCCGTTTGCCTCGCCCATGCGCAGCCCGGTGTACTCAAACAGCCACGCCCAGAAGCCGCAGCCCTCCGGATTGGCGTTGATCAGATCGCGCTGTTCCTCGGTGGGCTCCACCCTGCGGCCGTCCTTCAGCCCGGCGGGCAGTTTCGCCAGCAGCACAGGATTACCGGTACCGTGGAAGTTCGCACACCAATAGGTAAAGATGCAGGACAGCACGCTTTTTGCGTTTTTGATGGAATGCTTGCTTTTGCCTTCCATCTTCAGGTGCGCCAGATACCCGCCCACCGCCTGAGCATCGATGTCGTTCATCACAGTATCGCCAAAATAGGCTCTGGCAGGAGCAAAGTGCTTCTTGTAGGCGTTCACCGTACCCCGCCGCACCGGCTTTTCCGGGCCCCGGATATACTCTTCATACGCCACCGACACCGCCCGGAACGTGTAATGCTTTTCCTTCGGGTCCATGCATTCCAGTTTATGCGCCAGCACCGCGTCCTGATATTTGCGCTCCGCTTCGGCCTTGGTCTTGCCATAGAACACCCGCGACTTTGGCAAACCCACCGAACGGTGGATGCAGATGCCGCCATCCGGGCGCTTTGCGGGCTGCTTCTTTGATTCAGCCATAAAAATAACACCTCCATAAGGGTACACTTTGACAAGCCTGCCCGGAGGTGCTACAATACAGATGTCTAGTCTGTGCTTCCCACCTCTGGGCAAGCCGATCTATTCCAAACGCTCTCGGTGTTGGCGCACCGGGGGCGTTTTTGCATTTTCAGGTTCACCCACCACATGCAAACCTGCGCAGCGCTCGCATATGGCGACAACAAAAATCTAGTTGATTGCAACAAAAAGGGACATACAAACTTTGTAGTCACGAAAAAGTGAGCGTTCATGCGGGCTTTTGGGCAAAACATACAGAGCCATACTCAAACTCTTATCCTGACCCTGAACAGAAGAAAAGAAGAATATACATGCGTGAGAACGCGCTTGACGCCCGCACGCGTAGGGTTTATAGGGATTTCTGTAGTCAAAGTTACACGTATGCAAGCGGGAGGTCAGCCGATCCAGTGCATCCAGCCTACGGCCTTACCCTCGATCTGCACGTCGTTCATTTCCTCACGGCGACGAATGATCGATTCAAAGGCGGGATTCTCGGGCCGCAGCTCAATGTAATCGTTGTGCAGGTATACCCGCTTGAGTGTAGCTTCCTCCCCTATTCGCACAGCAGCGATCTCGCCATTCTCCACCTCAGGCTGGATGCGGATATACACCACGTCCCCGTCGTGGATACCCGCGCCGATCATGCTTTCACCCCGGCACTTCAGGGCAAAGTCACAGCGCATATCCACCGGGGCGTTTACGTCGCCCTCCCGGTTCTGGATGGCCGTGATGGGGTCGCCGCAGGCGATGGCCCCGATCAACGGCACCTTCTTCATCTTCGGCAGCGGCATGAAACCCGGAGGGATGGTGGGCTTTTTATCGAGCGGCACAGATACTTCGGGCGCGCTTCTTTCCGCAGGGACGTCGTACCCCATCAGCCATGCCTCCGACACGTTCAGAACACGGGCGAGCTCATACACAGCGTCCTGCTTTCCTTCCCAGTCGCCCTTCAGGTAGTGAGAGATGCTGTATTTAGAGATTCCAGAGCGGGTAGCCAGTTCGATCTGCTTCATCCCGCGCAGATCCAGTCCTTCCCGTAGGCGCTGCGCAAAGGTCGCGGTCTTCTTCGCCATAATGGTGGCTCCTTTCTTTACGTTCTGGTGTAAGTATAATATACCGGTTGCGAAAAATCAATACCAATTGCGAACTAAATTGTGAAATCTCTATTTTTGTGTTGACATTTCGCAATTGCCGCGCTATACTGTGGCCGTGGTTGCGAAACCGCAACACTACAGATAGGAGGTGAAAACTATGCCCACCATGGATTACACCCTGCTGCGCGGGCGCATCCGCGATTGCGGAATGACCCAGAAGGAGTTAGCGGAAAAAGCTGGGATCAGCGAAGGGCAGCTCTGCCAGAAGCTGGCCGGGAATTTTGCATTCCGCCAGGACGAGATCGACCGAATTTGTGCCTTGCTGAGCATTTCGCCCGCAGACATTGGCCGCTACTTCTTTTTACCGAAAAAGTTGTGATTTAACAACATTCAAGGAGTAACCACACATGAAACGCCCAGATGCCTGGCACGACGCGTATCGCGCCATCTACTCCACCACCGGATGCATCCGGCTGACCGTCGCGCAGGCCGCTGCCCAGATGGGCACCAGTCCCAAGCGGGTCACGCAGCAGTATCCGTATGGTTGGAGCGGTCAGGGCCGGGGCAAGACCATCCGGCTGGACACCCTGCTGGATCAGGAATTCAAACTTTACTGAGGAGGAATCACAATGAGACTGAAACCCGGAGTTTTGCAGTGGGCGGCGGTTGCCTGCTTCTGCGTCGGCCTGATCTACGCCCTCGGCCTTGAGGGCGGTGCACAGATCGGCCAGCCCATCACAGACGGCGAGTTCATCACCGCGATGGTGCTGATCCTGACCTCCATCGCGCTGGGCCGTCTGAGCTTTGCGCTTGAGGACCGGCAGCAGCGCAGCCGCTACGGCAAGATCAACCGCACCCACGCCCGCAACACCGAATACCCTGCCCTGCCGGAGCACAGCAGCCGCAGGGACGCATGAGAGGAGGACACACGATGTTTAACGACAAACGCCGGGGCGACATTTGGTGGGCGCAGGACACCGCCCACAAACGGGAGGACACCTGCCTGATCCGGGGTGACCGACCGGTGGTGATCGTCAGCAGCGACGAAGTCAACTGCAACACGCGCATCATTACGGTGGTTCCCCTGACCTCCAGCCCGGCGCAGCTGGCCCGCGGCGATGGCACCTACGATCAGGTTCTTTTGACCGGCTACGGCGCACCGAGCATGGCCCTGACCCGGCAGGTGCACGCAGTGGACACTGACGATCTGACTGAGTATCGGGGCCATTTGACGGATGCCGATATGCTCCGGCTGGACGCGGTCCTCCGCCGTGCGCTGGGGGTATGAAGTGGTACACGGCCTACCTCCACCGAACAGAGGAGATTCTCGCCTGCGGCACCGCGCAGCAGGTGGCCGAGGCTTTAGGGATGAAGATGGGCAGCTTTTACACGGCCGTCTCCCGGAGCCGGGCATGGAAAAACCGCAGATATGACTTCGTGATCGAAGAGATCAACGAGGACGAATTTAAAAAGGAGTATGCCTCATGAAAACGCTTAAAGTCAGATTGACCTTTACCGAGCCGTTGCTCGGCACCTGGCCTGCCAATCAGAACGTGGCCCGCGAGTACATCGCGTCCAAGGGCCCGGACGCGGCCACCATCGAGGATGAAGTGGCTGCCCTGGGCGCGGATGCCGCAGCCGATAAGGCGATGACGGTATTCCCCCGCAACGAGGCCGGGCAGCCGATCCTGTATGATTATCAGGTAAAGGGATTCTTCAAAGACAGCTGCGGTATGCTGGGCCGCATCGGCGGCAAGGACGAGAAGGGCAAGAAGAAAGCCGTGAACGAATCCGGCAAGCTGACGGCCTACAAGAAGATCATCGACGGCCTGATCTTTGTCGGGCCTCGCCAGATTCCCCTGACCCTCAACGGAGAAATGACCGAGTGCCAGCGCCCCCTGCGGGCCCAGACAGCCCAGGGCGAGCGCGTGAGCCTGGCCAACTCCGAAGAGATTCCCGCAGGCAGCATCTGTGAGTTCGAGATCACCTGTATGGACGATGCCCACGAAAAGGCGGTTCTGGAATGGCTGGATTACGGCAAGCTCCGGGGCCTGGGCCAGTGGCGCAACAGCGGCAAGGGCCGCTTCACCTACGAACTTCTCGGCTGATCGCAAAGGCATTGGGCTGCCGTGCGACGCAACGGCAAAGCACTGCTGTGGGCGCATAGCAAAGGCGTTGATTAGCTATGACATGCAAAGGCACGGCCCGGATTCGCGGAGAAAAGCAAGGGCATGGCGAGGCTTCGCGCTGCAATGGCATAGCATCGTGAGGTAAGGAGAGGCAGAGCAATGGCATAGCATCGTGAGGTAAGGAGAGGCAGAGCAATGGCATGGCTTGGTAGCGCGCCGCAAAGGCATTGGGCTGCTGTGCGACGCAAAGCTGCGCGAGGCAATGGCAAAGACAGCTCCGAACTGCAAAGCGTAGATTCGACAGAATCTTTTTATAAAAGGAGCGTAACACTATGAATTTTGACCTTCACCTTTACGGCGAGACACCGGAAGAACTTCTGAATGTACTGGCCCACCTGGGCCACTCGGACAGCAATTACCACACCCCTATCCCTGACGAGCGTCACCCTGCGCAGGCTCCCGCCCCGCAGTCCCAGAGCGCGCCTGTGACGCAGCCGGACAAGCCCAAGTCGCAGACCCCCGCCAATCAGAAAAAGGCCACACAGAAGCCCGCAGCGGCACCTGTGGAAGAGCGCGTATCCCCTACGAATGCACCTGCCCAAAACGCGGGTGCTGCTGTGACCACGGACGCCCCTGCTGCCGGATTGCCCGAGAAGGGGTCGGAAACCCAGACCACCCCGGCGGGTGCCACCGCCCCCGCTTCTGACCCTGCCACGCTGGACAAAATCCGCGATCTGGCCCGCAGCTTGATCGTGGCTGGCAAGCGAGCAGGTGTTCAGGCAGCCATCAAAGCCACCGGTGCTGCATCCGTCTCTAAGCTGCCGCCTGACAGCTACACCAGCGTCTGGGAGGAACTGCTCAAGCTGAAAGACGAGGTGGACGCAAATGCCTCCAATTAAACACGCCCTGCTGGGTGCCTCCAGCGCGGCCCGGTGGATTGCCTGCCCACCCAGTGCCAGAGCCACCGAGAATCTGCCCGGGGGGACCAGCAAGTACGCTGAGGAGGGCACAAGAGCCCATGAGCTGTGCGAGGCCCACCTGAGGAACAACCTCCGGCAGTGGGAAGCAGGCTACGGGGCACTCCCGCTGTCCGGGTCAATCCGGCTGGACGGCGAGCCGGACGACCCGCCTGAAATGGTGAGGGCCGCCAACCAATACGTGGACTTTGTGCACCTTCAGTGGGGGCTTTACCTCCACCAGCCCAGCGTATTCATCGAGCAGGAGGTGGACGTGAGCCAGTGGGTGCCCGGTGGCTTCGGTACCTGCGACTGCCTGCTGATCGGCGACGGCATCCTGCACATCATCGACTTCAAGTATGGGCAGGGCGTGCCAGTGAGCCCGGAGCACAACCCGCAGCTCATGTACTACGCCCTCGGAGCTTACGCCCTGTTTGAGGGCATCGACGAGATCGACACAGTGCGCCTGAGCATCGTACAACCCCGGATGCAGGAGGAACCCCAGACATGGGAGCTGCCGCTGGCCGATCTGCTCACATGGGCGCGGGAGGTGCTGCAGCCTGCCGCCGAACTGGCATGGCGAGGCGAGGGCGAGTTTGCCACCGGCGAACACTGCCGCTTCTGCAAGGCCCACCCAAACTGCCGAGCATGGAAGGACAAGTACGGCCCGTTGGCCGGGTTTGAACCGTATCCTGAGCCCGCTACACTCTCCGACGAGGAGCTGGGCGAATGGCTGCAGAAGCTGGAAGGGCTGGCCGTCTATGCCAAAGACCTGGAAGAATACGCACAGCAGGCGCTTCTGGAGGGCCGCACCCTCCCCGGCTGGAAGCTGGTACAGGGCCGCAGCACCCGCAAGTGGACAGACCAAGATGCCGCCTTCCGGCAGATGGAGCACGACGGCATCGACGAGGCCATGCTGTACACCCGCACGCCCATTTCCCTGACCGCTGCCGAGAAGATGATCGGCAAAAAGAAATTTGCCGAGACCATGTCGGCCTTTATCACCCGGGCACCCGGCGCGCCTAAGCTGGTAGCAGCCAGCGACCCGCGCCCTGCCTACGACCGCTTAGAGGGCTTCACGCCCGAGGAGGACTAACTATGAACGCAAACGAGATCATTATTCCCTGCCGCCTGTCTTATGCCAACATCTGGGAACCGAAGCAGGTCAACGGCACCGGCGACCCCAAGTACAGCTGCTGCCTGCTCATCAAGAAAAGCGACACGGCAGCCATCGCCAAGCTCAAGGCCGCCATCGAGGCCGTCAAAAAGGACCCCAAGGCACTGGCCCGCTGGGGCGGCTCAGTGCCCAAGAACCTGAAGCTGCCCCTGCGCGACGGCGACACCGAAAAGGACGACGAGAACTACGAGGGCTGCTACTTTCTGAACGCCAACGCCAGCGAGAGCCGCCGTCCGAAGATCATCGACCGTGCCTGCAACGACGTACTGGATCAGGACGAGGTGTACAGTGGCTGCTACGCCAAGGTCAAGATCGGCCTGTTCTCCTACAGCGCCAGCGGCAACAAGGGCATCGGCGCAGGGCTGGAGGTCATCCAGAAGGTCCGCGACGGCGAGCGGCTCTCCGGCGGCAACTCCACGGACGGCTTCGAGGTCCTGAGCGACGACGATGACAGTTTCCTCGACTAAACACCCGTACACCGGAGGCCCCCGCAAAGGACCTCCGGTCTTTTATCAGGAAAGGAGGAACCCATGAAACCGATCATCACGGTGGATATCGAGACCTACTCGCCGCAGGACATCGCCAAGGTCGGTGCCTACCGGTACGCCCAAGACCCAGACTTTCAGATCCTGCTGCTGGGCTATGCCAACGAGAACTCAGACACGCCCAGAGTGCTGGATCTGACCAGCTGGCCGGACACGAAGCACTTCCTTCGGGAACAGCTGCCGTGGCTGCTGGATGCCAGCTACACCAAGCGGGCGCACAACGCCGCCTTCGAGTGGTGGTGCTTGTCGGAGGCCATGGGGCTTGACTGGGCGCAGCGGGTGCTTTGGCTGCAGCAGTGGGAGTGCAGCATGATCCACGCCCTCTACTGTGGCCTGCCCGCCCAGCTGGGCGCGCTGGGTGCGGCCCTGAAGCAGCCGGAGGACGCGCTCAAGATGAAGGAGGGCAAGGCGCTGATTGCCTACTTCTGCAAGCCCTGCAAGCCCACAAAGCGCAACGGCGGGCGCACCCGCAACCTCCCCCAGCACGACCCCGCAAAGTGGAAGCTGTTCTGCAAGTACAACGGCATGGACGTGATCGCCGAGCGGGCGAATGACCGGAAGCTGGCCCCCTGGCCGGTTCCCAAGAGCATCATGCAGCAGTGGCGGGAGGACATGGAGATGAACGCCCGGGGCGTGGCGGTGGATATGGAGCTGGTAAAGGGGGCCCTCGCCTGCTCCGCGCTGATCACGGAGAAGCAGACCGCCGAGTGTAAAGCCCTGACCGGTCTGGCCAACCCCGGCAGCAGAGCCCAGCTGCTGGGCTGGCTCCACAACCGGGGCGTAGAGATGCCCGGACTGACCAAAGAGGACGTAGGCAAGGCTCTGGTGGGTGACCTGCCCAGCGACGTGCGCCGGGTATTGGAGCTCCGGCAGCAGCTGGGCAAGACCAGTAACACCAAGTACGAGACCATCGCAGCCAGCGCAGGCCCTGACCACCGGGTGCGTGGTACCCTGCAGTTCTATGGAGCCAGCCGGACAGGCCGCTGGGCCGGGCGGCTGCTTCAGGTGCAGAACCTGCCCCGAACTTACCTCGACCATCAGGCTGAGTGGCGCAGCATTGTAAAGCTACACGACCCCGAAGCGTTAGCTCTGCTGACCGACAATGTATCTGATACGCTGAGCCAGCTCATCCGCACGGCGCTGGTGCCCGGCAAAGGCTGCACCTTCGTGGATGCAGATTTCTCAGCCATCGAAGCCCGGCTGATCGCATGGCTGGCCGGCGAGGAGTGGGTGCTGGACGTTTTCCGCACCACTGGCAAGATCTACGAAGCCACAGCCGCCCGCATCTTCGGCGTGCCCTTTGACAGCATCGTCAAGGGCAACCCCAACTACAAATACCGCCAGCGCGGCAAAGTGGCAACGCTGGCTCTGGGCTACCAGGGCGGTGTGGGAGCTATGAAACGGATGGGCGGCGATCAGCTGGGTCTGGACGACGAGGGCCTGCAGGACATCGTGAACCGCTGGCGCAGGCAGAACCCCAGCATCTGCAAGCTCTGGCGCAGGATGCAGGACGCTGCCGTGCACACCATCCGCACCGGCAGGACTACCATGCCCCGAGTAGGAGTGACGCTCCGCAAAGAGGTGGCCTGGGGGTTCCCCTTCCCGTTTCTGACGATGCAGCTGCCCAGCGGGCGCAAGCTCTTCTACGCCGACCCCGGCACCACGCCGGATGACCGCATTACTTATAAGGAGTGGGACACGGGCAGCTGGCGGGAAGCCGAGACCTACGGCGGCAAGTTGACCGAGAACCTCACCCAAGCTGTGGGCCGGGATTGCCTGGCTTTCGCGCTGGATAACCTCCGACGGGCTGGGTACCAGGTGGTGTTCCACGTCCACGACGAGGTCATCATCGAGCTGCCTACCACACAGGACGCGGAAGCCGCGCTGGACAACGTGGTACGCATTATGAGCATCGTGCCGCCCTGGGCCGAGGGGCTGCCCCTGAACGCCGCAGGCTGGCACGGCGACTTCTTTACAAAGGATTGAGGACGATGAAGAAAACAGAATCCCTACCCAGCACCTCGGCGCTGTTCACCTGCACCTGCGGCGCGATGCCCTACGACGCAGAGAAACGCCCGAAGGGCAAGGTCGGGCTAACCCGCTACCGTAAGAGCAGCAGGTACGCCAGCGACGGCGGCTGGTCGGTGGTCTGCACCCGCTGCGGCAGGGTCGGCGAGCGCGGCAGCACGCAGATCGATGCGAAAGCCAGATGGAACGCAAAGCGGTACAAGTATGGCCCGCTGAAGGAGGGAGAAGAATGAGCGCTACACCGATTACTATCAGCGTAGGCGGCCGGTGGGCATCCAGCTGGGAAAGCCGAACCCTTTCATGGGGGGATTTTATTCTCACCCTGAAAGGCCGGATGAAGCGCAACGTCGGCCCCGAGACCCATGCCGAGTACATGGCCCTGCCCAAGGCTGAGCGGGACAGGCGTAAGGACGTGGGCGGCTTCATGGGCGGCACCTTACGGGATGGCCTGCGCCGCCGCGGCTGCTGCACCGGGCGCAGCCTGATCACGCTGGATATGGACAACTGCGAACCCGGCAGCACCGCCAAATGGGTGCAGGTCATCAGGGGCATGGGCACGGCAGCGGTCTACTCCACCCGGAAGCACGACCCGGAGCACCCCCGGCTGCGGGCAATCTTTCCCACAGATCGCATGATGCAGCCGGAAGAGTACCAGCCCTGCGCCCGGATGCTGGCCCAGATGCTGGACCCCACCATGAGGGTGTTTGACCCGACCACCTTCGAGACCGAGCGCCTGATGTACTGGCCCAGCCGCAGCGCCGACAGCCAGTGGGTCTGCGAGGCCACCGAGGACGGCAGCCGCATCAGCGTGGACGACCTGCTGTGGCTCTACGCCGACTGGCACGACGTGCGCCAATGGCCCGCCTGCCCCGCTGAGACGGTCAAGCTGCCCGGCGGCAAGCAGGCCGATCCCACCGCCAAACAGGGCGTGGTGGGCGCTTTCTGCCGGACTTACGACGTGCCCGCAGCGATTGAGAAGTTTCTCCCCGGTGTGTACGTGGATGCAGGCGCAGGCCGCCTGACCTACGCCGCAGGCAGCACCACCGCAGGCGCGGTGCTCTACGACAACGATACCTTTATTTACAGCCACCACAGCACCGACCCCGCAGGTGGCAGGCTGCTGAACGCATGGGATCTGGTGCGCATCCACAAGTTCGGCGATCTGGACGCAGATGCCGCTCCCGGCACACCTACCGCCTCCCTGCCCAGCTGGCAGCAGATGCGGGCGCTGGCCGAGAGCGACGGCCCCACAGCGGCCCTGCTGCGGCAGGAGGCGGTAGACCACGCGATGGAGGGCTTCGAGCCGCTGCCCGAAGAGGACACCGACCCGGACAAGTGGCAGGAAAAGCTCAACCGTACCCAGAAGGGCGCACTGGCCAGCACCATACAGAATGCGTGGATCATCCTCGAGCACGATCCGGCGCTCAAGGGCCGCATCTGGAACGACACCTTCTCGGAACGGCTGCGGTGCAAAGGGCCTTTCCCGTGGAGCGATAAAACACAGGATCGGGACTGGTCGGACGAGGACGACGCAGGCGTGCGGTGGTACCTTGAGACAGTCTACCACTTCAGCGGGGTCAACAAGGCCGCAGACGCGGTAGCCCTGACCGGCGGACATCACGCGAAAGACCCGGTGCGGGAGTACCTGCAGGGTCTCGTCTGGGACGGCACCGAACGGCTGGACAGGCTGTTCATCGACTACTTAGGCGCAGAGGATAGCAGCTACACCCGGGCGGTGACGCGGAAGATGTTCGTTGCTGCGGTGGCCCGGTGCTTCCGCCCGGGGTGCAAGTTCGACCAGATCTGCATCCTCAGCGGCAGGCAGGGCATCGGTAAGAGCCTGCTGCTCAGCCGGATGGGCCGGGAGTGGTTCAACGACAGCATCACCAGCTTCGACGGCAAGGATGCCCGTGAAAACCTGCGCGGCGTGTGGATTGTAGAGCTGGGCGAGATGACGGCTTTCAGCCGCTCCGAGAGCGAGGCAGCAAAGCAGTTCCTGAGCCAGACCGAGGACAGATACCGGGCCGCTTATGGCCGGAGAACGGTGCAATACCCCCGCAGGTGCGTGTTCTTCGGTACCTCCAACAGCTCCGATTTTCTCCGCGATGCCACCGGAAACCGCCGATACTGGCCCATAGATTGCAGCTTTGAGCGCCGCACACGGGTCGTTCACGACGATCTGACCCCCACAGAGGTGGATCAGCTGTGGGCCGAAGCGGTGGCCCGGTTCAACGCCGGAGAGGAGCTGATCCTCCGGGACGAGCTGCAAAAGGCCGCGCTGGCAGAGCAGCAGGCGCACACCGAGCGCGACCCGTGGGACGGTGACATCCTCGAATTTCTGGAAAAGCCGGTGCCGCTGGACTGGGCAAAGCGCACGGTAGACGAGCGCGTGGCATGGTGGGAAAACGGCCCGGCTGAGGGCACCGCCACCCAGCAGCGCACCGTGATCTGCGTCAATGAGATCTGGCGGGAGGCGCTCGACAGCACCGGAAAGGCCCCCGACCGGATGCAGTCCAAGCGCATTGCAGCGGTGCTGAACAGCTCCCCGAACTGGCAGCCCGCGAAGTATCCACAGCGCCATGGACCCTACGGGGTGCAGCGGATCTGGCGCAGAAAATCAGAGTAATTACCCCGTCAAAAACGTGCATACAAAGCCCGCCGAAACCCGCCGCCGTGCATACAAAGCACCTGCGGCAAGGTCGGCAAAAATGCATACACGAACATACAGAAAAGCATGAATTTTTTGTAAGCACGAGGGATTCAAGAAAACCAGCATACGGTGCATACAAAGCCCGCATACACGCTTTTTGAAAGTTGTATGCACGAAAAAGTGAGTGTTTATGCGGCTTTTTCGGTCAAAACAAACTCAACATACAATCTTTTCCCCTAGAAGAAGAAAGAAGAAGAGAAATAAGACGTGCGCGTAAAGCGCCCGCACATACACGCTTACACGCGTAGGGATATAAGGAGCTTCGGTATGTTTTGTTACAGGTATGCACGGACAAATGAGCAAAAGGAGAAACTACAATGCCGACAAATAAGCCACTTGAGAAAAGCATCGAGAACGTGCTGCGCAAAGCCGTGGAGGACGAGGGCGGGGTGTGCCTGAAATGGACATGCCCCGGACATAGGGGTGTGCCGGACCGGATGATCCTCTTCCCCGGCGGTATCATCGCCTTTGTGGAACTCAAGCGACCCGGGGCAAAGGTCAAGGCGGGAGGACTGCAGGAGTGGTGGCGGGAGAAGATTCTGAGCTTCGGGTTCCCCTGCTATGAAATCAGCACCGCAGGGGACGCCCAACACCTGGCGGACTTCCTGAGCACCAGGAGCTTCATTCAGACCACGCAAGACGATGCCGACTGACGCACTGCCCTAAAAGAAACGGAGGTCAAAGCAATGCAGCAATTTCACCCGCACCCATATCAGCAGGCGGGCATCGATGCCATTCTGGAAAAGCCCGGCGTGGCGCTCTGGATGGAAATGGGTCTGGGCAAGACGGTGGTCACCCTGACCGCCATCGACCAGCTGATCTACGACCGGCTGGAGATCAGCCGGGTGCTGATCGTAGCCCCGAAGAAGGTCGCAGAAGCGACGTGGCAGGACGAAGCCGCCAAATGGGAGCACCTGCAGCACCTGCGCATTTCTACCGTGCTGGGCACCGAGAAGCAGCGCAAAGCCGCACTGGAAGCCCCGGCAGATATTTACATCATCAACCGCGAGAACGTCCCCTGGCTGGTACACACGCTGGGCCGGAGCTGGAACTTTGACATGGTGGTTCTGGACGAGGCATCCAGCTTCAAGAACCACGCCGCCCAGCGGTTCAAAGCCCTGAAAGCCGTGCGCCCCAGAATCCACAAGGTGGTGGAGCTGACCGGCACGCCAAGGCCCAACAGCCTGCTGGACCTCTGGGCCCAGATTTATCTGCTGGATCAGGGCGAGCGGCTGGGCCGGTACATCACCCACTACCGCAAGGACTACTTCTGGCCCACCGAGTACAGCTACGAGCCAAAGGACGGGGCCGCTGAAGCGGTGGAGGGCCGCATCAAGGACATCGTCCTGAGCTTCAAAGCCGCCGACCACCTGACCCTGCCGGAGAAGATCATCGACGACATCCCGGTGGTGCTGGACAAGC
>ERZ860668.1689-NODE-1689-length-13219-cov-8.792009_pt1 | contig 13219 bp, 20 predicted proteins | sample MGYA00510062_ERZ860668 | MGnify/ENA primary metagenome ERZ860668 (study PRJEB30046, sample SAMN00715258) | human gut metagenome | study: EMG produced TPA metagenomics assembly of the A metagenome-wide association study of gut microbiota in type 2...
AAATTTTCCCTACATTATATATAGATGAAACTCAGACAGAGGTTAAATCTTATATTTGTTTTGATACAGAATGTCCTCGTATTCCAACAGGAACAACAAAAAATGTAAAAATTATCATATGGTGCTTATGCCATAAACAACATATGAGATATAACAAAAAAGGCTATTGGGGGAATAGAGCTGACATATTAGCGGATGCAGTAGAGCAAACATTGAGAGAGTTTGAAAAGAACAATATGGAAAAAGGTAAAGGAAAATATGGAATCGGTTCATTACAGTTAGAATCTGTAACGATTAGAAGTTCTGACAACAAGAAGTATTATGGCAGACAACTTGTGTTTAATGCTCCTGATTTCTTATTTAAAGACAAAGAATGAAGTTAAGTTATTTCGATTTATTGTCACCTACTCCTATTAATATTCAAAATGTGGGAAATATTGTTTCACCAAAACTCAAAGATATAGCCGAAATTGGTATCGAAAACTATAATTTTTACAATTCAATTTTGTTAGCAGATTCTTCGTTTTTCTATTCTCTTATTGGACAAGAGGCAAAACAAAATAGCGAAGAAAACATATATGATTTATTCACATCTAATGATAACACATCAAAGTTGCTTCAAGATGCTTTGAATTTTTTCTTTGTTGAAAATGTTATTTTTTACAAAGAAGAAAAAATTTTTTTAGTAGTTAAAGATATAAATGATATTGGAAATAGTATTGTTGGCACTGTAAATAGATATATTTACAATGAATTAACTGATGTTATCTTACAGTTAAACAATATTAAAAAAAGAGATGAAAATGATATATCTAAAATAAAAAGTAAAAAAGCAATGAAAATTGCTCAGAAAATTAAAAACTTCAAGTCAAAAATGAAATCTAATAAGAAAAAAGATGAGAATATGGAACTTGGGAATATAATTTCTGTCGTAGCAAATAGACATAAATCTATTAATATGACAAATGTTTACCAATTAACAGTTTATCAATTATGGGATTCCTATTTTAGATTAATTGATAACTCTATTTATGAAGTGCAGTCAACAAGCGCTGCGGTATGGGGAGATAAAGATTTTGATGTTTTGTCTTGGACGAAAAGAATTAATAATTAAGACCTTGTAGGTCTTTTTTTATTACATAAAATTACGGAGGTAGAAATTATGTCAAATAAAAATATGGCAAATAGAGAGGTATGTGACCTTATTTTCGTAGATTATTCTACAAAGAAACCTTTCTTAAATTGTGATTTCGCAAATGTTACAACAACTGAATTGACGGGTGAAAATGTATATGCTTATGGTGGCAAGGGACATCCTAAAAAAGTAAGTTTCACTGGTGAACGTGGTGGTACTATCACTATTGAAACACAGATTCAGACTGTTAAGTTATGGCAGTTAATCACTGGTGGAGAAGTTTCAAAAACAGCAAAATTCATGGCTAGAGAAGAAGTTACTGTTGGCACAGGTGGAACAGAAGTAACATTGTCTGAAACACCTGTTGTCGGCTCAGTTGTTATTTATAAAGCTGATGATGATTGTGGTACAGAACTTGCTAACTCTGTTGAAGCAAAGACAGCAACTCTTACTCAGAAGCTTACAGAAGGTGATAAAGTAATCGTTTATTACATTAAAGAACTTACAGAAAAAGTTGAAAGAATCAACATTAAGTCTACAAGCTTTCCTAAAAACTTCGCTGTTTATGGCGATACAATTATGAAGACTGAAAATGATGAAATCTTAGCTTATCATCTTGTTGCGTATAAGGTTGCACCTCAGACAAATATTAGTTTATCATATTCTAATAATGGAGATCCTGCTTCAATTACTATTACAGCAGATCTTATGAGTGATGAGGATGATAATATGCTCGACCTTATCTTAATTGAAGATTAATGAATAGTTGAGAAGAGAAGTTATTATACTTCTCTTCTTCTATTTTGGAGGAATTAATAATGATACAGAAATGTAAAGTAACATATCACAACAAGTTCCTCAATATTATTGTTTTTGAATTTAAAGAAAAAGAGATTCAGATGACATTAGATATTCCTGACGGAACAAAAGTTGTGTATATCAAATATGAAAATGGTAAATATTCCGCTGTATCTGAGCAGGAATATGTAAATTCAATTAAACCAATTATCGAAGATAAAATTGGAATTACTCCAAACAAATCTCACAAAAAATAATAAAGTAATATAATATTGTAGTTAATTTTAATCACACCTTTAGGGATAGCATTACTACAATATTAGTTTTGCTATCCCTATTTTTTACGATTTAATTTAATTAAGGCGGTGGTTAAAATTAATAAGATATTTAATTCTTTGGACGAGGTGTACGAATGTTATGGGAAAGAAAATATCATCCCAATAACTCAAATACCTCAGATTATATACTATACAACTAAATGGCACGTTCAGCCAAAATGGATTCAAGAAAGTGACAAAAATACAGGTCATGTATGTTGTTTTTTTCATAAAGGTGAAACAAAAAAATGTTATGAGGAATGGATGAAAAATCGCCCCAGAAACAAAATTAATGCCTATGAATAAAAATGAATTAAACACTACTTCTACTCCATTAGAGCCATATATTGAGATAGATGGTGGATATGCAATGTGTGAGAGATGTAGAGCGGAAATAACGCCAAAAGATGCAATTTGTCCTAAGTGTGGGCAATTAATAGATTGGTCGTGGCTAAATAAAGGAGGATTTGAAAATGAAAAAGTTTAATATAAAAGGAATTACTCCTGACGCAATTACAAGAATTGTAATTTTAGTTATAGCATTAATTAATGCAGTATTACAGATATTTGGAATTAACACAATTCCTATTACAAATGATGAAGTATCAGAAATCGTGTCAATTATATTCTTAATTGTAATGACATTATACAGTACATATAAGAATTTGAATATCAGTTCTGCTAGTCAGATAGCTCAGAATATTACTGATTCAATTAAAAATGGTGAATTGGTTGCTGAAGACATTGAAGAGATATTAAAGAAGATTAAAGAAAGTAGGGATTAGTATGAATGGATGCACTAAAGGAACTTACTCAGATTAATTACGGCACATTAATCATAAGTGTTTTTACGATTCTTTGTGCATTTAAATTTGCTTGTGAATTGCTCGATTGGTTTATCAAGCGATTAGGATTAGAAACAAAAAAGATGCGACAAAAACGTGAAGAACATGATTTGTTAATTGCTACTTCTAAGGCACTTAATGAACTAAAAGAAAAAGAATATGAAGACACTAAACGTGCTATAAGGCATGATAAGGCAATTAAAGAAGATTTGGCAAAACTCACTTCAATGTTTGTCGAAAAAGAGATCAATGACTATCGTTGGGAAATTAATAACTTTGCCACTAAAATTTCAGAAAATAAACCCATAAATAAAGATTGTTTTAAACATTGTTTTAAAACTTATGCTCTTTATGAAAAGATATTGGAAGAAAATAATTTGAAGAATGGTGAAGTTGAAAATTCAATGAAAATCATTAATGAAGCTTATCAAGAAAAAATGAAAAATGGTAATTTTTAAATTTGAAAGAGTGGTTTCAATTAGAAATCACTCTTTTCTTATGTAAAGGAAGTGAATAATATACAAGAATTAAAATTAATAATTGATAATTCAACGCTCAAAGAATATGAAAAATATTATTTTAAGCAACATCCAAAAGCAACAAAAAAACCAATAGATAATCCTTATCATCCTACTATGAATCAGTGGATGATAATGAAGCGACCTATGATGAATGCTCTTAAACAAAAATGGAAAAATTTCATATGTTGGTTTATTAATAATCAAGGCTATTCTAACCTACACATTGAAGAATGTGAAATGAAATTCGTTACATATTATAAAACTAATCGTAGGCATGATATTGATAATGGTGTTCCAAAATTTCTTCTTGATGGACTTTCAGAAAGTGGATTTGTTATTGATGATGACAGTAAACACATAACAAAACTAACAATGGAGTGTTATGTTGATAAAGAAAATCCAAGAACGGAAATATTTATTTATGTAAAGGAAAAATAAAATATGCAGTATAAATTTATCTGCCCTCAGTGTGGCGAAAAATACACTTTATCAATTCCTATTTCAGAATATACATCTGAAGGACATTATTGTGAAAAAGATAATACAGAATTAGAGCGTGATGTAGCTGATTATGCAGGTGGTGCAGTTTGGAAATGTGGTGGTTCATACTCTTCTACTTCTATTTAACTAACCACATAAACTAATATTATAGCATATTTTTCTATGTACTTGTGAAAATTTTTTCATTGTATAATTCACGTATAAACAAAAATAAATTACACATAGTAGATATATGGAAAATAAATTATGGTATTATAGAAATAAAAATAATATAACATTACAAGAGTTATCTCGATTAAGTGGAATCTCTGTTGCAGAATTAAACCGTATCGAGAATGGATATACGAATGATATTATGTTGAGTAATGCCACTATCCTTTCTAAAATTCTTCATGTGGATATTTATGAATTGTTTTGTATCAAATGAAGAAAGAGGTGACAGTATGGGAAACTCGACATTCTTTAAACTTGTATGTGTTGATGAAAATGATGTGTTTGAGTATAAGATTCTGGAAGATGTAAATAAGGCAACTTTAGATGAAGTCCACATCTTTGTTGAACAAAATATACATAAACACAAAAATGCAAAGTGGTTATTACTACCTTGTGAAATAGTAAAATAAAATATTGTTGATTGAGAGACTGGCTTGTTCCAGTCTCTTTTTTGTGTGTAAGGAGATTTTTATGATTAAAAGAATTAAAGAATATTTTGAATATAAGAGAAATTTGAAAAAGGTTAAAAGAGAAATTGTAAAACTTGGTTCTACTACTCTTCCATTAGCAAATTTAATAACTAGCAATGCTTTAGACTTAGTTAATTTTGCAACAAAAATTATAAATGAATGCGGCAATCTTGAAGGCGATAAATTGTTAGATAGATTACAGTCAATTATCAAAGATTCTATTTCTATTTTTGCTAATAAATTTGAAACCGATGAAGAAAGGTTGTTTGAAATTGTTAAGTATATTGCTACATTAGATAAGTCTGATATACAGAAAATTATCACCGATGCACAGGTGGAAACTTTATTAAAGGACAATGACTAATGGCAATTATTATCAAAAATATGAATGACTTAACAAGAATGCTTCAAATAAGGACTTCAAAGGCTTTAGAATTAACTAGAGATGAAATGTTTAAAGTTTTTCAGAAACATATATCTGAATATTACAAAGAACCTGTTTTTAGAGATGGTTCAAGTGCGATTCCTATAATATATGATAGAACATATAAATTACTAAACGCTCTAATTAAAACGGATATTGTTGTTAGAGGGACTTCTATTTTTTGTAGTGTAGAAATTGATCAAAATTATTTGAACTATATGTATATTGGTGGAGCAACAGGTTTGGATGTTATGCTCTCTGCTAATGAACAGTTTCATGGTTGGAGTATTGAGGGTGATATTAAAATATGGGACGATGCTCTCGAAGAATTAGGAATGGAATATGGAATACGAGCATTAATGATTAAGAATTTAATCAAATGTGGTGTTCCTGTCAAATAAATTATTATGCACTCTTTTTGGGTGCTATTTTTATACCAAAAAATGCGAAAGGAGTGTAAATAATGAGTGATTTTAAACTTGGTATTGGTGTTGATTTTCTGACAAGTAATGAAGACTTGCAAAGACAATTAAATAGATATGCCAAAAATTTAAAAGTAGATGCTACTATTGGTGTTGATTTTACTAAAGCTCAAGCCGAAGCAAAGGAAGCTGCTTCTGAAATACAGAAAATTTTGCAGAAAGCATATAGGGGAATAACAGGAAAAGAATTGTCAGACACTGATGCTAAAAGATATGCAACTAAATATCTTAAAGAATATATTAATATGACTAATCAGGCATACACAAGTAGTCGAAAATTAATATCTGAGACTTCACGTTTGGCTAAGGCTGAGTCTTGGCAAAAATGGGCTGACAATAACACGAAAGCAGCAAAGAAATATGGTGCAGAAATAGACTTGCTTATTTCCAAAATGAAAGATTTGGATGTCAGCATGACTAAGGCTGAATCAAATGACCTTCAAACACGGTGGAATCAGATAAAATCTGGTGCTAGAACAGATGGTTTGCTTGGTAAAACATCTACAGATAAGTTAAAAAATGCTTGGGAGAAATTTGGTGGTTGGAGTCTTGCTACTGGTAGTTTAATGCAAGGTGTCACAAAAATCAAAGATGCTGTTTCAGAATTGAAAGACGTTGATGACCTTCTTACTGGAATTAGTAAGACTTCTGGCAGAACAAAGGAAGAATTGAAGTCTTTAGAAAATGAATCTTTTGGCAGGGCAAGTAAATTTGGTCGTACTGCTCCTGATTGGTTGACTGGCGTTCAGGAAATGAACCGAAGTGGTTTTTATGGTGAACAAGGTAATGCATTAGCTGACACTTCTGCTCTTGCTCAATCTGCTGGCGATATGACTGCTGAAGTTGCTAATAATTGGATTTTAGCAACCAATAGTGCCTATAAGTATCAAGCACAGGCTGAAAAACTTAATGCTGTATTAGATGGTACAAATGAGATTAACACAATGGTCTCGCTATATGGAAACATATAGCTTCATAATTGGCTTTTATCGAGGAAACTCCTGAGAAGGACAACCACGAGGATAAGTTATGCTAAAATATGGTAGAAAGAGGAAACTATTAATAATAAAGAAATAAAATCTTGGGAAAGGGTTGCAAAGTGTTCTTTTTGTGGAGAAGAATATATTACAACTAAATATAAAATTGAACAAAATAAAAAAGGACTGTTTTGTAGTAGAAAATGCTATGCAGAATTCAAAAGAGATGAAATGACAGGGAAAAACAATCCAAGATATACTAAAAAGAAGAAATTAAAATGTGATAATTGTGGAAAATCTTTTGAAAGAATTCCTTCTACTTCTAATATTTCTAATTCCGATGGAGAAATTCACAATTTTTGTTGTAAGGAATGTTATTGGGAATTTAGAAGTAAATATTACATAAAAGATAAAGTTCATAATTATAATAAACATCCTAATGAAGAAACACGTAATAAAATACGAAAAGCTACTTTATTACAATATAAAAATGGAATACTTAACAGGCAAACTAAGCCACAAATTCTTGTAAACAATATTCTTAAAGAATGTAATATATCATACGAAAATGAAAGATTATTTGAGTATTATTCGGTCGATAATTATTTAACTGAATCAAATCTTATAATTGAAGTTATGGGTGATTATTTCCATGCCAATCCAACAATATATAAAAAAGAAAAATTAGATAATATACAATCTAAAGATGTTATCCGAGATAAACGAAAACATACATATATAAAAAGATATCATAATGTAGAAATTTTATATTTGTGGGAATCGGATATTAAATTAAGACCTGAATTATGTAAATTATTAATTCAAACATATATTGACAACGATGGTAATTTGAATAATTACAACTCTTTCAATTATTCTATAAATAATAATACATTAAATACCAATTCAAAAATTATAAACCCATAATAGCATAACCCCCTAACGACTACGTTACATTGCAGCGATGTAATGTACACGCCAATTCTGATAGGTATAGCCTGTCTCCTACGTCTTACCAACGAGGGCGAAACGTAATAACGCCGAGAAAGATATAGTCTGCACTCACGCAATAATCTAAAAATGAAACGTGAGAATCAAGAAGAAACTCTTGGTCGCCATTATATGACACTGAATAAATATAGTGGTCAGTAGCTAATTTAGCGAAAGTAACAGATGGAACAAATAGAAATTCAGTAAATATGACAGACATTGCAAATGCGATGACTACTGTAGGTTCTAACGCAGCCAATGCAGGAGTTCAAGTAAATGAATTATCTGCCTTAATTGGTACTGCTGTCGCAACCACTAAAAAAGAGGGTAATGAAGTTGGAACTGCTTTTAAGTCCATATTTGTTAACTTACAGAATACTTCTTCTAGTAAAATTCAAGCAACCTTAGAAAAAGCAGGAACTTCAATGACTGAAATTGTGAATGGAACAGAGCAATTACGTTCTCCTATTGCAATTTTAAAAGATTTAGCAAAAACATATAATGAGTTAGACCAAAAAGATCCATTAAGGTCTGAAATTACTAGAAATATTGGTGGGAAGCATTATGCTAATATTTTAGGTTCTACATTGGACGGATGGTCGCAATATTCTAAAATGCTTAAAGATTATTCTGAAGGATCAGGATCAGCTATGGAAGAGGCAGACTTTTGCCTCGTTGTATAGAAATATGCAACAATAACATATTTAATTGCAGGTAATGTGTAAAGCCTTGCACCACAATAGTCAGGAAACTAGATTATGAAGGGACGAAAGTAGAAACAACGCAAGGATGATATATGGTCAAAAGCCTAAGTATCGCTTTTACTAATTTTATAAAAATTAGGAATTACTGTTCATGCAACGAAGTACCCTAACGTATTCCGTAGACCATACGGTACTTGAGTCGAGGGTAAACGCTCACAGACTAGAGCCATGTTGGGAATTAGAAAATGTTCTTATTAAAGAGAATAATAAAATAAGAGTGGAAATCTCGAATATCTAATTCAATACTCGTAGGACGCAATCGCAAATGGCGTTGGTTAAATACCTTTAAACGAAAAAGTATGCTTGCTACTTAAAAGTGTGAGTAAGAAATAGTCGGATCTTATATGAAGATATAAGAAGTTGTTGATTATAAAAAGGAATATATGTATGATTAAAAAATTTGATAAAGAATATAGTACACAATATGTGCCAGAAATGAAATATCCCCTTGATGAAAATATCAGTAGATTAGAATACGTTCAAAAACATGATGAGATAAAAAATCAATATTGTAAAGATAATAATATATTTTTAATTCGCATACCTTATTGGGACAATGATGATATAGAATATATATTATTTGATAATTTTGTTAAAAATAACATAATAAAAGAAATATAATGTGAAATAATCAACAACTAATATCATATTGCGAATGATATTAAACATAATGAAATAAATCAGCTTCAAACTGGACAGGATCGCTTAACAGACTGTCTAATAGTTGGACAAAATTAGTATCTAACTTTGCTGATTCAGAAACTATAACAAAAGCTATACAAACTTTATCAAAATTTGTAGACGTTGCAGATAGCCTAACAGAAGCATTTGGAAAAATAAACAGTTCATTAGGTGGCGGTTCTTCTCTTGGAGGAACTATCGGTATCTTAACTGGTTTAATACAAAGTTTAACAGGTCATGGTGAAATTGTACTGCGCCCTTCGTTATAAGATTGAAAATAATGTCTTTCAATTAACGTAGCGAATGCAGACCTTTTGTGTACTTTAAACACAATAAATCTCGAATAATGCTGGGAAGCCCTAAAGCCAACAACCACAATTATCAAGGAAACGAAGATAATACGGTGTTAATAGCAAAACAAATGTTGGATGTCATACCCATGAAAATTGGTTAGAATGACGTAGTATGTTAAGTCATACAGTATGAGTGCTGAAATGTACTCCTCTACTACAATGGGTGGTCTATAGGTAGGTTTAATAACCGAAAGCAGTCGTTGGCTAAGTCGTGTACGATAGTTGTCTTGTAGTGACGCACAAGAACGTCAACGGTTCAGAGGCTGGCAAGAGCAGGCAAATTTACAGACTAATGTTCTTTTGCTTGGATATACAGTCCCGATTTGCGAAAGCAAACGTAATGCGTTAAATAATATTATGCTGACTTCTGAAAACAGATAATATTGTTTTAAAATCAAAAGCAAACAGGTGATTTTGCACAAATATTTTCTAAATTTTTATTAAAAATTATATAACATTTTTTCTTTATTCTGTGTATAATATAAGTAAGAAATCATCTGATTTCATTTATCTTTTCATTTCTTCGTAAGAAGATGTTTGTCGTAGGATAACGAAACGTTAATTAAAAAAATATCCAATTGGAAGACTGGTTCGTAGAGCCACGAGCAGGGTAAACTAAAAAAAGCTCAACGAGAAGATAACATCTACTCCTACTCTTGTTAGTAGGAGTATTCTATTATACGGAGGAGAATATGTTATTTACACACTTGTCAGAAAAGTTTTATAATGATTATCCATCAGATCAATATCCAGAAATGATGTTAAAAGAAAATCGTCCATATACTCAAGTTATTACAGAGGTGAATGGATTAAAGTTTGCAGTTCCATTGCGTTCAGATATTTCGCATCGCACAGATGTATTATGGACAAATAAACAAGCAAAGCATGGGTTGGATTTTACAAAAGCTGTATTGATTCTTGATGATGAATATATTTCTGATAAACGTGCGTATATAAGAGATAAAGAACATCAACATCTTCTTGGGAAAGAAAGACGTGTTAAAGAAAAGATGGAGAAATGTATTGGCAATTACAAAAAAGCAAAAGAAAATATCGAAGAAGAACATAATGCTGAGTATTGTGGTTTTTCTACACTTCAATATTTTGAAGAATACATATATACAAATAAAGACACCAACTAAGGTGTCTTTTATTATGTAGCAATTTCTCACTACTCTTCTATAGTCGCAACATTTCTTCTACCATTTTGCACCGCAATTTTTACAATGCATAGTCTTTCTAACATCAGAACTAAATAATCCAAATAATGCACCTCCAACTGCTTTCTTTCCTAAAGAAATCTTTTCTATATTTGATGAACCACAAGTTGGACATTTAGGTATATTTGTATCTTGTTTAGTGGTTTTTTCATTATTTTCTTGTTGTTTCAAATTTGCTTTAAATTGACTCATCTTTAATTGGTATTCAATTGGGTCTTTCTTTTTGAGTTCTATCATTGCTTCGAGAAATTGACGGTCAGAATTTGAAATATCATCTATAGTTTTAAATTCTTCAAAAGTTAATGGAGAATTTTCTAATATACCTTTTCCACAACAAGGACATATTTTTGTATTTTCTTTTGGTTCAAATAAATAAAAATATCCTTTTGTAAACTCTCGAAATCTTTCGTTGTTGTAACATAACGTAGTATTTTGCTTAGTTTTGTTACAAATCGGACAAAATTTAACATAATCAACTTGTTGCATAAATATAAACCTCCTTCGTTATAATAATGTCAGAAGTATTGTTATATTAAATTATATCAGAATTGTTAAGGCTGTACAATATAATTCTGATAATGATAGTTGGACTACATGGTTATCGACACTAAAGAAATATATTCCAGATGTTTCAGAAGAAGCAAAATCTTTATTTAAAGACTTAGATAGTGGAAAATTAAATGTCAAAAATTGGAATGGGTATTGTGATTCTATAGAAATAGCTGATGAAAACCTCATTTCCTTTTTACAGGATACTAAATATGGAACTAAAGATTTAGCAAATTATCAGATATATCTAAAAGAATCTTCTCAATCAACGACCCTTTTTCAACGTGTAACTAAAACAGCAGGAACTGCATTAAAATCCTTTGGGGCTACTCTTACCTCTATAGGTATTGCTTGGCTTGCTAGTGAAGCAATTTCTTTAGCGATAACAGGTTTAGATAACTTAATTCATGTATCAGAAAAAGCCGAAGAATCTGCAAAAGATTTTAGTTATCAAATAAATGATATGAATAAAACCCATCAATCAAATGCTTCTACAATAAAGGATTTAAACGATGAGTACAAAAACCTTTCTAGTGGTGTAGATAATTTAGGTAAAAATGTTAGTTTAACAGAAGATGAATTTTCTCGCTATCATCAGATTACTAATCAGGTTGCTGATTTAATGCCAAATTTGGTTCAAGGTTGGGATGAGCAAGGAAATGCAATTTTAAAAGTAAAAGGTAATCTTGCCGATTTAAATTCTGAATACAAAAAACAACAACAAAATGAAGCTATCGAAAAATACGAAAAGACAAAAAATGGATATAATGACGCTGGAAAAACATTAAATAATAAAATTAAAGCAAGTGAATACTTTGATTACAATTATAGTGGTTCAAGTCCATTATTTAATTTTAGTAACGAAGAAGGTTCTACGAATTTAGTTTTAGAACAATTACAAAATATATCTAATGGTTCAATATCACCAAATGATTATAAAAAGAAAATAAACTCTTTATTAGACAAAAAATCTTATACAGACAAAGAAGCTGCTTTTGTAATGGCATATAACTTACTTTATGATGAAATAAAACATAATGTAAGTAGCAATAAAGATTTTTTAGAATACCAGAATAAAGCAAAAGATATTTTTAATAAATCATCTGATGAAGTAAATACTTCAATATCTCAAATTACAACAGGGATGTTGGGATATGCAAAGACGACAAATGGATATACTAACTCAGAACATCAGTCAGAAATTAGTTCATTGTTAAACAGTTTTTCATCCGATATAATTACTAAGAATGGTTTGGACGATAGAGAAACTATGGAAACATTTATTAGTAATCTAATATCTGATATTAACAACAATAAAAACAATGTTCAGTCGGCACTCAATTCGTTATTTACATTAGATATAAACAACACTGATTTATCTCCTAAAGAAGTAAAAAATAAAGTCGATGATTTGATAAAAACTATTTTTAGTACTTTAAATATTGACTATGATAGTAAAAAAATTGATACGCTTGAAGAAAAATTAGGTCTTGGAGATGTAAATGATAATTATGACAAATATACAACAATAATCAATCGTTTCAAGGATTCTGATAAGATTAAAGATTTCTTTAACACAGAAGGTATCAACACACAAGAAGAAATTGATGCGTTCAATGATATAACCAAGGGAATTACTGATGCTGACCTTGCTATCCAGAAATGGAATGAGCATAAAAAAGAAGCTGATAACTCATCAACTCCACAGACTTTCAAATCCCTTTGGAAATCAATTGGAACAGGTAGTGATGACACATCTAAGGCAGCCAAGGAAGAAAAAGAAAACCTTCTTAAACTTGCAGAACAAGGTAAATTAACTGATAAAGTTTTTAAAAAATCTTCAATCGCTCAGACCTTTACTGACGCAGGATTTTCCATTGCAGAAGCAACAAATAAAATCAATAATCTTGCCGACAGTTCTAAACAGTTAAGTTCTCTTAAAACTAATATTAAGCTAATTCAAGATGCGTTTGCAGATA
>ERZ860668.1700-NODE-1700-length-13145-cov-14.062643_pt1 | contig 13145 bp, 9 predicted proteins | sample MGYA00510062_ERZ860668 | MGnify/ENA primary metagenome ERZ860668 (study PRJEB30046, sample SAMN00715258) | human gut metagenome | study: EMG produced TPA metagenomics assembly of the A metagenome-wide association study of gut microbiota in type 2...
TTGACGTCCAAATCGCTGACGAAAAAGAAAAACAGGAGCAGCTTGCGGTGGAAACCGAACTGTAGGTTTGGAGTGTCTGTGTATGAAACGAAAATTCCCAAAGATTTTGGATGTCGCTATTCATTCCATAAATCTTATTCTTATCAATTATGCGCTATCGAATATGATGGCTTTTTTTCGGAGCAGCCTCCTTTACATTTTGTTTTTCACCTCTGAAATGTGGGTCTTTGTCCAATACCGAAAAAATATTGAAGAATTGAGCGACAGTAAAGCTCTTGCAAATCTTCTGCTGATAATCTGTGTTGCTATCGAAATCGGGCTTTTGTATTTCTTTGGGATTGTTTCTGGCGAACTGATTCCATTTAAGATCAAGTGGTGAAATCAAATCTTTTAGTGTACTATTGATTAGGAGACGCTGATATGAAATGTCCTATTTGTGGAGAAGAAATGCTTGCGGGAGGATTGATTTCCGCTGGTATCTCAGTTGGGTGGGTTCCAAAAGACGAGTTTGATAAAAAAGGACTTAGAAGAATTTCCTATCAGGAATGGCACAGTATTGGCAATTCCAGCATTTTATTAGGACAGACAAAGATACCAAACGCTTTTCTATGCAAAAAATACAATAAAGTCATTGGCGTGTTTGATGTTCGCAAAACATTTTCTCATTATGAAGCTGTAACTTTATAGATTAAGGAGATGAATTCTCATGAGTTATGGATGGGCAACTGTTTTCACTTTAGCGGCATGGTTTGCAGGGCTTGTGATTGATGTAAATGTGCGGGTCGGCGACCTCGGTTTACGAACCGTGCTTCCCGTCATCGTGATGGGGTGCTGCGTTATGAAGTACATAAAGGACAATAGCAAATAATCTTATCTCAATACACTTTCCAGCGGGCAACCCCAAAATGGTTGCCCGCTATTTTTATACCCTAAAATCTAAAAAAGGAGGCAAAAATGCCAAGCAAAACCGAAGAATATCTCGCCCTTGCCCAGCGCACGGCCAACGGCCTGACCCGGTATTGGGAAAGCTGGACGGACTACCTGACCACCGCATCCCGGCTGTACAAGTACCCTTTTGCCGACCAGCTCATGATCTACGCCCAGCGCCCGGATGCCACCGCCTGCGCCGACTTCGACATCTGGAACAATCGGATGAACCGCTATGTGCGCCGAGGTGCCAAGGGCATCGCTCTGCTGGACGAATCCAGCGGCTTCCCCCGGCTGCACTACGTCTTTGACGTAAGCGACACCGGGGTGCGCCGCAATTCCCGTGACCCGGAGGTGTGGCAGCTCGGTCCCGATTTGGTGCAGCCGGTTTCGGAAATGTTGAGCAAGACCTACGGCATCAGCGGCGAGCGTGTCAGCCAGCAGCTTGCGGATGTTGCGGGGAAACTGGTGGCGGATTACTGGGACAACAACGGCGGGGACATTCGTGCCATCGTTGACGGTTCGCTCTTGATGGATTATGATGAAGCCGGGGTGGAGATGCAGTTCAAGTCTGCCGCCGCCATCAGCGTCACCTACACGCTGCTGGAACGCTGCGGCATTGAGCCTGCCGGGTGGTTCGACAAGGACGATTTTCAGGCAATCTACAATTTTTCCACCCCGGATAGTGTCTACGCCCTCGGCGCAGCCGTCAGCGACATGAGCCGGGAGGTGCTGCGTAACATCGAGCGCACCGTAAAAACAACCATTCGCCGCCGCAATGCAGAAAGGAGCCAATATGAATACGAACAGCAGGAACGTGACTTACTCGACCGTCGGGGACTACCAGCTCCCGAACCTAACCCTGAACCAGCCCCGGAAGCCGCTGGGCAAGTACGGCAGGCTGCGCCGGACGTACCTGATGCAGTATCGCCCGGTACTGTACAATTCGATGCTCCTGAACGGGACGCTGTACCCGCATCTGATGGAACTGGAGCAGACAGCAGAGAGCCGGATGCAGCAGACCATGGAGCAGCTTCTGAAGCAGGACCCAGCCCCGGACAAAGCGCAGAACCAACTGATGTGGGTGCAGCACATGAACAGTCTGAAAGCGCAGGCAGAGGAACTGGTGATGACGGAGCTGATCTACAGCTAAGTTTTCTGGATGCGAACATCCCCACCGAAGCCCAGCAAATTGAGAAGATCGACCAAGCGGAGAGCGAAAAAACGCCCTCCGCTTTTGTTTTGTCGCAGGCTGAAATTGAGAACGAGCTGCGGCGGCATGGTTCAGGGTTTACAGGCGGCAAACAGCGCATTATTGCGCTGTACCAGACCCAGCCTGACCGCAAACTCTGTGCCAAAGCACTGGCAAAGGAGTACGGCATCGGTGGGCACTCCCACGATTATCTGGATGGCAGTCGAGGCTTCGTCAACCACGACTGGAAGGGTCTGGAATTTGTTCATTATCCCGACCACCAGAAAATCACCCTGAAATGGGCGCAGGTGGAAAAGTATATCGACCTTATGATTCAGTCCGACCGCTATCTGACAGATGAGGAAAAGGAACAGCGTGCTACCAGACAGGAAGCATCCAACTACAATGTCGGGGATGAAGTTGTGGTAGACCTGCCCACCAGAACGATTGAAGGTACCATCGGCTATGTTGGCGAAACCGATGTGCGCATCGACACCAGTGCGCACGGGCAGTCTTGGGACAATGAGGTTATTAACAAGCAGCAGTTTGAGCAGGGGCTGCGACAGAGTGCGACTGCTCAGCGTGTGGATAAAATGCTGGCGCAGGCAGAAGCCATCGCCAAGGAATCCGAAGTGCCTGAATACGAACGTTTCTCTGTCCGAAAAGTCGTTGACGGTAAAATGCCGCTTTTTGCTATCTGGGATGATCTTTATGATGACTACTATGAAACCAATCACGCCGTTCCACAGTTTTCTAACGAGAAGCAGGCAGAATCTTATCTGGAAAATCTGAAAAAAGAAGTTGCAGACAGAGAAGCCGCCGAGTGGCTCAAAGTCGAACACGCAAAATTTTTAGCAGACAAGGACGAGCCGGAGCCGTCTGACGAAGAACTGGACGAACTGCCCATCTCTGCTGTAATGGACGGAGAGGTGCAGACCTTCCCGGATGCCGCTGCCTTGGATGAAGCCTTGAACGCTGCGCCTGCCGGGAACTTCCGCATCACAGACGACCATTTGGGCGAGGGCGGTGCAAAGCAGAAATATGCCCGGAACATCGAAGCCATCCGAACTATGTTTCGTTTGGAGGAGGAGCACCGGGGTGCCACCGCCGAGGAACAGCAGGTGCTTTCACAGTATGTGGGCTGGGGCGGTCTGGCAGACGCTTTTGACCCCGGCAAAGATAGTTGGGCAAAGGAATACGCCGAACTGAAAGGGCTGCTCTCCGAGGACGAGTATGCCGCCGCACGTTCCAGCACCCTGAACGCCCACTACACCAGCCCCACCGTGATCCGTGGTATCTACGATGCGGTGGAGCGCATGGGTTTCCGCAGCGGTAACATTCTGGAACCTAGTATGGGCGTGGGCAACTTCTTCGGTATGCTGCCGGACACCATGCAGGACAGCCGTCTGTACGGCGTAGAGCTGGATTCCATCACCGGGCGCATCGCCAAAAAGCTGTACCCGCAGGCCGACATTACCGTGGCGGGCTTTGAGACCACAGACCGCTGTGATTTCTACGATCTGGCGGTGGGCAACGTGCCCTTCGGCAACTACAAGGTCAACGACAAGGCGTACAACAAGTTGGGATTCAGCATCCACAACTACTTTTTCGCCAAGGCCATTGACCAAGTGCGTCCGGGCGGCGTGGTGGCGTTCGTCACCAGCCGCTACACCATGGATAGCAAGGACAGCACCGCCCGCAAGCACATGGCAGAGCGTGCTGACCTGTTGGGAGCTATCCGTCTGCCGAATAATGCGTTCAAGGCAAACGCAGGCACGGATGTTGTGAGTGACATTATCTTTTTGCAGAAGCGTGACCGCCCTGCGGACATCGAACCTGCATGGGTGCAGCTTGGCAAGACCGAGGACGACTTTGCCATCAACCAGTATTTCGTGGACCACCCGGAGATGATTCTGGGCGAACTGACCACCGAAAGCACCCAATACGGACGGGAGGAACTGACGGTTGCCCCCATCGAGGGCGCAGTGCTGGCCGACCAGCTTGCCGAAGCGGTACAGCATATTGAGGGCCAGTATGTTGAAGTCGAGGTGGAAACACCAGATGTTGCGGATGCAGAAGTCGAGCGCAAGACGCTCCCCGCTGACCCAGATGTAAAGAATTTCTCCTATGCCGTGGTGGACGGTGAGGTGTACTACCGAGAAAATTCGATTATGACGCAGGTGGAGTTGTCCGATAATGCCAAAGGCCGTGTAGCTGGTATGGTGGAGTTGCGGCAAATCGTCAACGAACTGATTGACCAGCAGTTGGACTTCCCGGACGAGGATATTAAGGCATCGCAAGCAAAATTGAACGCCGCCTACGATGCCTTTACCGCAAAATACGGGCTGATCAACGACAAGAAAAATGCCCGCCTGTTCGATGATGACAGTTCCTACTATCTGCTCTGCTCTTTGGAAAATCTCGATGAGAATAAACAGCTCAAAAGCAAGGCGGATATGTTCACCAAGCGAACGATTCGCCCGGAGCGCACCGTCACCAGCGTGGACACCCCCAGCGAAGCACTGGCAGTGTCCATTGGAGAACATGGCCGTGTTGATCTGCCCTATATGGCGGAACTTCTCGGCTCTCCCGGCGATTATGAGCGTATTACCACAGAGCTGCAAGGCGTGATTTTCAAAGACCCTTCTGCGGATGCAGATGAGCCGGAAGCAGGCTGGCAGACTGCGGACGAGTATCTTTCCGGCAATGTGCGGAATAAACTGCGCATGGCTCAGCTTGCCGCTGAAAGCCACCCGGAGTTCAAGATCAATGTGGAGGCTTTGACCAAAGCGCAGCCGAAGGACCTTGAAGCATCAGAAATCGACATCCGACTGGGTGCCACATGGCTGAATCCCGCCATTGTGCAGCAGTTTATGATGGAGACTTTTCAGCCGCCCTACCGCATCCGCTATAACAACCTGATCCAAGTCCGCTACTCTCCATTTACGTCCGAATGGCGCATCGGCAACAAATCTGCCGCCGGAATGTATGATATCATGTCCACCGAAACCTACGGCACCCACCGGGCCAACGCCTACAAGATTTTGGAGGACACCTTGAATTTGCGGGACTGCCGCATTTATGATACCATTGAGGAGGACGGTAAAGAGCGGCGTGTCCTGAACCAGAAGGAGACGATGCTTGCCCAGCAGAAGCAGCAGGCCATCAAGGATACCTTTGCAGGCTGGGTTTGGCAAGACCCGCAGCGGCGGAATCTGCTGGTGAAGCAGTATAACGAGTTGTTCAATAGTACCCGGCCCCGCGAGTATGACGGAAGCCATATCCATTTTGTCGGTATGAACCCGGAGATCAATCTGCAGGAACATCAGCGCAATGCAGTTGCTCATGTGCTTTATGGTGGGAACACCCTGCTCGCCCACGAGGTGGGTGCCGGCAAAAGTTTTGAGATGGCAGCTTCGGCAATGGAATCTAAGCGTTTGGGCCTGTGTCAGAAAAGCCTGTTCGTGGTACCCAACCATCTGACCGAGCAGTGGGCCAGCGAGTTCCTGCGGCTATACCCCAATGCAAAGCTGCTCGTTACCAGCAAGAAAGACTTTGAACCCGCCAATCGAAAGCGTTTTTGCGCCCGCATCGCAACCGGCGACTACGATGCCGTCATTATCGGCCACTCGCAGTTTGAGAAAATCCCTCTTTCTGCGGAACGGCAGGCACGGATCATCGAAGATCAGATCGAGGAAATCGAAAAAGCCATTGCAGAGGCCAAAGAACAGTCCGGTGAGCATTTTACCGTGAAACAGATGGAAAAGACACGGAAAACACTGGAGGTGAAACTGAAAAAGCTACAGTCCACCGACCGCAAGGATGATGTGGTCACATTTGAACAATTAGGCGTAGATAGGTTATTTGTGGACGAGAGCCAGAACTACAAGAACCTATATCTTTACACCAAGATGCGCAATGTTGCTGGCCTTTCTACCTCCGAAGCACAGAAGTCCAGCGATATGTTCGGCAAGTGTCGTTATCTGGATGAAGTGACTGGCGGGCGCGGCGTGATTTTCGCAACGGGAACGCCCATCAGCAACTCCATGACGGAAATGTACACCCTGATGCGCTATTTGCAGTACAGCACTCTCCAGCAGAAACAACTGACCCACTTTGATGCATGGGCTTCTACGTTTGGCGAGACCACCACGGCCATTGAGCTTGCGCCGGAAGGAACCGGCTACCGTGCGCGCACACGTTTTGCCAAGTTCTTTAATCTGCCGGAGCTGATGAATATGTTCAAGGAGGCAGCGGACATCAAGACTTCCGACCAGTTGCATCTGCCTGTTCCGGAAGCCAAGTTTGAAACTGTCGTGGTCAAACCCTCGGAAATCCAGCAGGACATGGTGAAATCCCTGAGCGAACGTGCTGCTGAGGTGCATAGCGGTGCGGTTGACCCCTCGGTGGACAATATGCTGAAGATCACCTCGGACGGACGTAAAACCGGCCTTGACCAGCGGCTGATGAATCCGCTCACCCCGGATGACCCGGACAGCAAGCTGAATGCCTGCGTCGACAATGTTCTGCGTATCTGGAACGAAACCAAAGAGGATAATCTGACGCAGCTGATTTTCTGCGATATGTCCACGCCCAAGGGAGACGGCTCGTTCAATGTCTACGATGATATTCGCACAAAGCTGCTTGCCGCCGGGGTGCCGGAATCGGAGGTCGAGTTCATCCACAACGCTGATACTGAAGGTAAGAAAGCGGATTTGTTCTCCAAAGTCCGCAGCGGCAAGGTGCGTGTCCTGCTGGGCAGCACTGCAAAGATGGGCGCAGGCACCAATGTCCAGACCCTGCTGGTGGCCGTGCATCATCTGGATGTAGGCTGGCGACCGTCCGATATGACCCAACGCAACGGCCGAATCATCCGTCAGGGCAACAAAAACAAACAAGTTTACGTCTATAATTACGTCACGGAGGGGACATTCGACGCCTACCTCTGGCAAACGCTGGAAAACAAGCAGAAGTTTATTTCGCAGATCATGACGAGCAAATCTCCGATGCGCTCCTGTGATGATGTGGATGAGCAGGCTCTTTCGTATGCCGAGGTCAAGGCCCTATGCGCAGGCGACCCGCGCATCCGGGAAAAGATGGATCTGGATGTGCAGGTAGCAAAGCTCAAGGTGCTGCGCTCGGATTACCAGAACCAGAAATATCGTCTGGAAGATAAGCTGCTCAAGCATTACCCGGAGGAAATTCAGAAAGCGAAGAACCGTATTGCGGCTCTGAAAAACGATGCCCAAATCGCAGACGCACACCCGCAGGATAAGGAGAACTTCTGCGGCATGACGATCAAGGGCATGGTGTTCGATGAGAAAAAAGCAGCTGGTGAGCGGCTGATGCTCGCCTGCAAGGAGATGCCGAATGCGGATATGATGCTGCTGGGCACCTATCGCGGCTTTGAGCTGAACATTCGCTTTGACAGTTTCAAGAATGAGCATCAAATCGTTCTCCGCGGCGAGCTGAGTTATCCGGTACCGCTGGGCGATGACCCTCGCGGCAACATCGTCCGTCTGGACAATGCCATCGGCAATTTTGCCGACCGCATTGCCGATGCTGATGCCGCACTGGATTCTCTGGAACAGCAGAAGCAGGCCGCAGAGGTTGAAATCGCCAAGCCGTTTGCGCAGGAGGAAGAACTGCAAACCAAATCTGCCCGCCTTGCAGAATTGGATGCGCTGTTGAACATGGAGCATCAGTCCAGCCGGACAGAACCCGAAGCGGAAGAAAAGCCGGATGCCCGCCCCTCTGTGCTGGCAGCTCTGGAAGAAAAGGCTGATAAAGTGGAGCCTGTCCGACCATTCAAATCTTACTTGGATAAGGATGGTGATGCCCGGTGACGGAGCACCGTGACCAGCAGATCCATTTTCGTGTCAGCAAAGTCGAACTGGAACATATTCGTCAGAAGATGGAAAGTTGCGGTATTTTGAGCATTGGCTCTTATCTGCGAAAAATGGCTCTGGATGGTTACTGCCTGAATCTTGATTTACCACAGCTGCGTCGGATGGCGTACCTTCTTCAGAATTGCAGCAACAACCTGAATCAGGTGGCGAAACGGGCCAGTGAAAGCGGGCAGCTCTATGCCGCCGATTTAGAGGACTTGCGTAGTCGGTTGGATGAGCTGATAGCTATTGGCAAGCAACTTCTCGCCAAACTCACCGAACTCTAAAAAATTTCCCGCAGTAGGAGGCTGCGGGTTTACATAACGGTTGACACCCTTGCAAGGCAAGGGGCGATACCTTTATAATAGGGGCGAAAAAGAAAGGCTGGTGTTTGATATGAGGTTTTTATTCAAGATGATGCTTGCCCCGATCTCTCTGTTCGTGGCTTTTCTGGCTCTGATGGCAAAGTGGCTGCTTACTCTGTCCAGCTATGTTGTCGCGCCGTTGATGCTGTATATCTTTGGCTGCGGCATCTACACCGTCTACCGCCAGACTTGGGATCAATTTCTGATTCTGCTGGTTGCCGAATTTCTCTGCTTTGTCCTTTTTGTCGGCGCAACTGCAATGGTGGAGGGCGTTGAGAAATTCAGCGGTTGGCTCCGGGACCTGATTTGATTTTGAATCTTCTTGCCGCCTTCGGGCGGCTTTTTCATTTAGGAGGTGATCTGCTCTGGCTGCTACTCGTCTGATCGCACTGCATCAGCACAAAGGAAAATCTATTGCCGCCTGCCTGAAAGACCGCACCAACTATGCACAGAATCCTGACAAGACTGAAAAAGGCGAACTTGTCAGCAGCTATCAATGCAGCCCGCTTACTGTGGACGAGGAGTTCATGCTCACAAAAAAGCTGTACGAGCAGGCCACCGGGCGCAGCCAAAAAAGTAACATTATCGCCTATCAGATACGGCAATCTTTCCGACCTGGTGAAATTACGGCTGAAGAAGCAAACCGCATCGGTTATGAGTTGGCCTCCCGGTTTCTGAAAGGCAAACACGCTTTTATCGTTGCAACGCATACCGATCGGGAACACATTCACAATCACATTATCTATAACTCGACCACTCTGGACGGCACAAGAAAATTCCGGGATTTTTTCTTTTCCGGTCTGGCAGTGCAGCGGTTGAGCGACCTGATTTGTCTGGAGCATCAGCTGTCAGTCATTGAAAAGAAGCCTTACCGGGAACGGCAGAAGCGCATCACTTACCCACCAAAGGAGAGCAACCGCGACCGGCTGTGCAGTGTAATCGACGAGATTTTGCAGCAGAAGCCCACCGACTACGAAGATTTTCTGCAAAAGCTGGAACAGCAGGGCTATGAAATCAAACGCGGCAAATACACTTCCGTTAAAGGCGCACGGCAGAAACGCTTTATCCGGTTAAAGACACTGGGTGCCGGGTACAGCGAGGATGAAATCAAAGCAGTCATTGCCGGAAAAGCCGAACACCGCCCACATCAGAAGCAACCTCCCAAAGAGCAGCCGTTCCAGTTGCTGGTTGACATTCAAGCAAAACTTGCCGAGGGCAAAGGTGGCGGCTACGAACGCTGGGCGAAGAAGTACAACTTGAAAGAGATGTCCAAAACGCTGATTTTTTTGCAGGAGCAGAAAATCGGCAGTGCGGATGACCTGAAAGAGCGTGCTGATGCTGCACTTTCTCGCTATCACAAACTGGGCGATTCCATCAAGGCCGCCGAGAAGCGTATGGCAGAAATCGCCGTCCTCCGGGCGCACATCGTCAACTATGCCAAGACCCGGCCTGTATACGATGCTTACCGCAAATCCGGGTACAGCTCCAAATTTTTGGAAGCGCACCGGGAAGAAGTCACGCTGCATAAGACGGCGAAAGCCGCTTTCAATGAATCCGGCCTGAAAAAGCTGCCCAAAGTGAAAGACCTGAATGCAGAGTATTCGGCTTTGCTCACCAAGAAAAAAGCACTCTACCCAGAGTACCGAAAGACACGGGATGAGATGCAGGAAATCGTAAAAGCACAGAAGAATGTGGAACTGTTCTTTGCGGAGGAAAAGGACTCCAAGCAAGTCGAGCAGATCCGATAAAACAGTCCCTGAGAACTTTGCCGCTTATCCGGCAGGGTTCTCAGGGTCTTTTTTGCTTATTGCTCAGTCTGTACTTGGAACGGCTTTTCCGGCAGTTTCAATTTGTTTGGCAACCATATTTTCCAATTCCCCCGTAATCGTTGCACAATTTGCAACACGATAATTCCAGAAGTAAGAAACGCCTTCACACTCCTCAACGGACAAATCGCTGTTGACCAAAAGCAGTCGGTCGGAGGTTACTTTCAGCTTTTCGCACAGAGCAGCATATTTTCCATAATCAATGCTTCGGCTGGACGATTTGGCTTCCACCCAGAAGAATTTTCCGTTGATGGAAAACGCAACATCCAGTTCATGCGTGCTCCCTGCGGATGCCGCTTCTGAAAGAATCACATTGGAGCAAAGCGAAACTTCTGCGCCCTGCTCCTCCTGATAGCGATTCAAAATCTGCTGAACCTGATGCTCCACAAAAAGTTCCAGCCACTTCCCGCTCAGGAAATGCCGGACAGTCTCATTTTGCGCGAGCTCATAGACGATATTCTGCGGATAGATCACAATGGATGCAAAAAGTCCCATTTTATCCCACGTCTGAGCGATTTCCGAAAGTGTGGCAAACGAATTCTTGGAAGTACCCTTTGGGATACGAAACGAAAAAGAGCCGTCACTCTGCATATGTGTCCGAATAAACTGCAAGAAATCCACCACTACCGGGTTGCAAAGAGCTTCGCCTGTTTTCCATGCCATCCGCTGAACGGCAATCGGCGGAAGTTTTTTCGGTACGACCTGCTGAACGATTCTATACCCACAGCGTTCCAGATGCTCCAATGCGGTCAAAGACTTCGGAGGGATTTTTTCTTTAACTTCGGACTTTTCTGCACCGGATGTATTCTCAGTCAGATAGTTAAACTTCCATCCGTATTCCCAAGCAGGCGAACGGGTCAACACACCAACTGCATGAAATCCGCTGTCCGGTTCCTCCATCGGAAATGTGATTTTGTTCTTTTGGATATTGATTTGGAGCGTTTTATTTTTCAGCGCTATCTGATAAGCGTCAAGAAGGAATTCCTTTCCCTTATATGTCAGCTCACTGGAACTATTTGCAGAAAGGCCAGCATTTTTTGCCAAAGAGAGAAGCAGACAGGTCGCTTTGGGCAGCTCAAGGATATGCTCCATCTGCGCAGCGTCCGGAATCACTTCCGCATTTGCGTTATCGGGCTGCGGCAATTCGTCTGCCGGAGTCTCCTTTGCTGGTGCAGAAACTTCGGGTGTCATTTTTGAAGCAGCCTCAGATTTTCCAGACTTGGGCAAAGGTTTCGGCTCCGTATAGACCTCAGCAATAAATAATTCATAGGAATCGATGCACGAAAGTTTTCCTGCCGCTGCAAGTCCCACATAAATCGCAGCCGCCCGTGAGGAATCGCCATAATACTTTTTAGAATCCGCTGCGGCAGCAATATCAGAAAAAGCATTATATCTGCTCAGCGGCTCCGCCTTTTCCGGGAACTGCTTCAACGCACGGCAGTAGAGCCACTCAAAGAACGAATCCATGTACGGCTCTGTCGGATACTCGTTTCCTTCCAGAGAGTAACGTAGCAGCTCTCCACTGGTTCGCAGCCGAGTGTCCTTATGGACTTTGGGTGGCTCACAGGTCAGAAGGTCAGCGAATGGCCCACCATGTTCAAACACTTTGGTGGCTTCAAAAACCGTGCTGATGGGTACATCCTGCGCAACAGAATCCAGATGCAGCAAAAGCCGCAGAGAAGAAACAGCTTCACCCTCCGGCTGAACGGATGCAGAGCTGACTTCCAGAATCGAAACATCAGGGTCTGTTGTATGGACGGCATCATGGACGGCACGGATATTCTGCCGCTTGCTGCCTTTTATCCATGTGAATGTCACCGGCTGTTCTCTGCAATAGGGATAGCCGGATATGGGAAAACAAATGGTTCGTGTTGCCATGAACACCTCCAACTTTTTAGGACAAACAAGTTTATGTAAATCAAGTATAGCACAATCCCGGATGTGCTGCATAGCACTATTTTCTGCTTCCGGGAATCCATCTGTGCAAAAAGTGCCGATACCACAGGCATCGGCACTCAGATTAAAAAGCATTTTTCAAAAATGTGCAGCCTGCATCCACTGGATGCAGAACACAAGGGGTTTGGGCACAGCCCAACAAGCATTTTGAATTTGATTTTTAGAAATCGGATTCAAAAATTGCAAGTTGGTACCAGCTTGCACTGCTTGCCACAACAATGCGTCCTTTTTGTCCGCAATTTGTAATTTTCAGATTGGAGAAAAACGCCATGGCAAAGACGAAGGCTGAAGAAAAAGCTCTCAACCTTGATTAGATTTTGTTTAACTGCCGGGATTATCTGCGCGCTGCGCGCAACTCCGGCTCGTTCTTTGAAAAGCGTGATATCCCCCGCAGTACAGCCCCGAAGTTCTCAAAAAGGTCATGGAACAGGTAGAGAACTTTGAGGAGAACAATTAAGCATTTTCTCGTTTTAACGTGGGATTAGATTGCTGTAGACCTTAATACAAAAAGATAGATAATGAAAATCTGGTGTCTGCTGGTACCAAAAAGCAGTTTGGCATCCTGAAAGACCTGATGAACCGCTCCGACGTGGATATCATCGTCAATGCCTGTGAAGCCCACCTCCACATTCCCATGGCCGATTTCGTAGTCTATGTAGTTGTAGCGGCTCCGGTCAAACCAGATCTGATAGGTCAGCCCGTTTTTCATTTTCTTTTTGAAGTCGCCCTTTTTCAGACGCTTCCAGCCCTTTTCCTCCAGGCCCAGGCCGTTCCACAGGTAGTCCAGAAGTTCCTGAATTATATCTGCCGGCCGTTTTTGTTCCACGGTCTCCACCCCCTGACGAATTCTCTTTAATAGTCAAGCAGGATAGGCACCTGCTGCTCCTCGGCAAACCGCATGGCCCGCCAGAACACGGAGAAGGCAAACTTGGCCAAGGATTGGGTGTCATACTGGGTGTGTTCCGGGATGTCTGCCTTGCTGTACTGTCCA
>ERZ860668.1703-NODE-1703-length-13139-cov-2.207276_pt1 | contig 13139 bp, 9 predicted proteins | sample MGYA00510062_ERZ860668 | MGnify/ENA primary metagenome ERZ860668 (study PRJEB30046, sample SAMN00715258) | human gut metagenome | study: EMG produced TPA metagenomics assembly of the A metagenome-wide association study of gut microbiota in type 2...
CAGCCGTTGCACCCGTGGCGCCAACGCCATCCGCATCCTGTGCCACCGCGACCAGGGGCGACAGCATCGAGCCGCCCGTCATGGCAATCGTCGCCGCAGCAACCGTCACCACGCGTCCAGCCGCCTTGGCCTTACCCAAAGCCTTGCCGTCCATGTCCTTGTTCATATTCTTGCTCATTGTCGATTCCTTCCCACGGTGAGCCGTTGTTTGACACAGATAGTCGATCCAACTTGCCCCATTAAAAAGAGGTGATAACGGGGTAATTAAATTGAGCGATTTGAATCGCGGCGAACCTGGCATTCGCAAAAGCCAAACTCATAGTTCCGCTCGCGCTCAATCTCATCCAAATACTCGAGATCTTCGCCACTTGGCGCCTCTTCACCTAGGCATACAGGCCAGTTCTCTGTGCGAGAACGGTCAGTACGGCCATAAATGGTCTCGAGATTAATGAAATCGATATTGCCGTTGTTAAAGGAGAAATTGCTGGTGCTCATGCTCAAGTCCCGTCCACATAAACTCAAATTGCTGTGCTTGGCCTCTTTTAGAGACCCCATCTCATACGCTATGACTGTAGTATATGCGCTCTGCTTGCATGTTGCAAGAACATTTTTATTTTTCTAGCGCTTATAGCTAATCTGTTTCCTCTGTTTCCTCACGAGCAAATACCAGGCTCCCCCGCCGCGCCCTCACGCGCGGCACATTCGTTGAGATACTTCACCGGAATCGGCCACCTGGAGGGAGCTCCGTGGCGCGAAAGCCCCACATTGACCAGCTGAACCAGCAGCTCGGACAGATCGTCGCCTTCGAGCACCTCAATCGAGCGCACATGAATCGCCGTCGCCAGGTCCTCCTTGGTGCCGTTGTTGACGCCCACAAAGTAGCAGGTCATCCCTGCACGTTCAAACGTTCCAATGCCGTAATAGGGCGAGTTGTAGCTTTCGAAAAACCCCTTCTTACGGCCCGCTTTGCCCGTAAGCTGGTAATCGCGCACCAAGGTCGCAAAGTTGTTAGAGAAGGTCGTCAAGCCCGTATCGCGCACGCGCGCGAGCATAGACTGTCCACCTGCCCGCACGTCAAAGATATAGGCATCCTTGTCGAGCTTGCCGTCGGCCGTCAACAGCTCAAGCTCTATCTCGTCCACGGGACCATCCTCGATGGAATGCGAGGTGTAGTCCATGGCCCCGTCAGCACCAATCGTTAGCGTTGCAAGGCGCGCATCCAGCTCAATCTTGTCTTCCTCTTTACGCGGAACATTGACCACGCCGCAGACCGTCACCGACTCAACGCCAAAAGAGCCAAGGTCAAACGCCTGCATCCGTCCGTCGACGACGTTCTGCTTTACCAGCAGCTCTTTGAGCATGGCTCCCAGGATTCCCTCCTGTGCGCCCCGTACCTTTGTATTCGGCATCGCCTTAACCAGCGGCTCGCACACATCCGGCGTCACATGCTGCTCCACCACGCCAGCGTGCAGAGCATAGCCATCGTCCTCGGCGACCTCGTTGGCTACCACAACGATATTCCACGCCAGCGGATCAACAGCCCTGCCGCCATACGACGCGCGCACGCCCCACGAGGAATCGTTGAGCCGATCGGCCAACTGGCGCGCTACCCTATCAAGCCCGTCACCCGCGAACGAAACCACAACCCGCCGCCCCAACGAACGCTCCGCAACCACATGGGCGTATCGGTCGCTTTTCAGAACCTCGTAGAAGCTCTTGCGCGGATACTCCCTGAGCGATATCTGGGCAAAATCGCTGTACCGACGCTCAAGAATCTGCAGCTCTCGGTACAGGATTCCCTTCTTGGTATAGGCGACCTTTTCCGCCTGGGCAGAAAACGTAAGGTCACGGCGTTTGGACGGCTTATCGCCCTTGGCACGGCGCAGGATATACTCATCGCTTTGTCCGTGAGCCAGCACCACCGTAGCCACAGGCGACAGCCTGTAACCCACCTGGCTGTTGATCTTCTCGAGTTCCAGCTTGTCGCCTGCCGCACGACCGATGAGCACCCGCCGCTTGGCAAACGTTCGGATCTTAAGTTCAAAGGTGCAGTCCTCGTTGATAACAGTCTCGACCGTCTCAATCTTGGCAGGGCCCGTTCCTGCTTCCTCAATGGCGTCGCGGCGGTCGCCCTTGGCACTAATGACATACAGGTGCCCCGTGTCATTGGGAATCTCGTCCTCGACCCCCTCAAACTGCGAGCAAGAGTTGAATAGCAGGCGCAACACGACGCAATCTTCCAGCTCGTCCCAATGAGTTTTAATCGGAACCATTTGCTCATGGGCGAGCGGGGCGTTAAGGTCGCCCGTCTGCGCGCCCGCCTTGACCATCAGAAAGACGCGGTTGTCCTCGAGCTGGGTGAGCGCCACGACCTTGCCCGTCTGGCACACATCGGCCATAAAGTCCGCCACGGCATGCTTGCCTGCATCGCCAACGTTGCACCAAAAGACCGAGTAGCGCTTCTCGGCAGCCGCGGCATCGAGCTGCAACACAAGCTCGGACACAGCGATGTCTCCCAGGCCACACGGCTGGTTATGCTTCGATTGCACGGCCGATCGTCTCCATCATCTCCAGACTGATTGCTCCATCAGCTGCCATATAGGGGAAGGAGTAGACCATTCCCACGTCATCGATTGGCTTTTGACGAAGCTCCAGCGCCGCCTCATCGGCCAAAACATTCACGATCAGCAGGCGCTTTGCCCCAACCTTTTGAGCCTTTGCCTTAAAGCACTCGGCATCCGTAGTCTCGCCGCCGCCGCGCCTGTAGGCCTCGTAGGTGCCGATGCGATAGTGCTTAAAATCGATCCACACCCCGGTCTTGTTGCCAGCGGCATCGAGCACCTCAAAATCGCCGCCCGTCTCGGCATGGGCCGCATCGCCACGAGCAAGCGAATAGCGGCCGTCATAATACGCCTCGAAGACGGCCCTACCAGCAGACTCTCCCAGTTCCCCCAGGTACACCGCCTGGAACATATAGGGCGTCATGTGCGCCGTCGCCGCCGGCTGCAGCGCCGCAGGCACCCCGTCGTGCGACCAACGCTCGCGCACCTCCCGAATCGACAGCAACTCGGGCACGCGGGCCGCCGCCTGGCTTACCTGGCCAACCTTCGCGCCCTCAAGGCCCTCGTTATAGCGGCAGCGCTCCTCCAGGCGGGCAGCAATCTGCTCGACAGGTTCACCCTCATAGCTGGGAAACTCAAAATGCGGCACCTTACACGCTCCGCCCTGCGCATACGCATAGCCACTCGCGGCAAACGGCATGTGCAGTGCGGTGCTTTTGCGCGCAGGATAGCTTGCGAGGTCCTCCCACGGCAGGCAAAAATGATGCAGATAAAAGTCGCGCTCGCCATCGAAGGCGGCCAGATCTTCCTCGCGCGCATCGAGGGAGGTAACCTTCCATGCCAGCTTTTCGTGCTTCTCTTTCGCCAGGTTGTTCCTAAAGGCAGCAAGGTTCTGCTGTTTGTTAGCAGCGTGCTGCTTCTTGTCCGCCATGTGATTGTTGACGGCCGCGCAGGCGCCAACCACCTGCTCCAGCTCGTAGCCCATCGGCAAATCGTGCAGGAACGAAAAGTCGCAATCGCCGGCGATTTTGCGATCGAGCATCACCTGCACGTGCGGCATCTTTACGCTCGTACGCATCAAGCGACCCACCGCCTGCGCCACAATGCGGGCACCTTCGACCTGATACGAGAGGGTGTCGCGAACTGGCAGACTCTGCTTGGCTCCGGACAGCAACAGTCGTACGTTGCGGCGCTTTTGAGTAAACGGGACCTCTCCGCGCGCCACCAGCTCCTCTTGCTCGATCACACCGAGCAGCGCCTGCTGGACAAACTTCGTTGAGTCAACCTCAACACCCCAGGTCAAGCGACTTGTGGGCGACTCAATGTACAGAAAGTCAAGATCCATCTTGGGACGGCAGTCGATGCTCTCAAAGCCGCAATCAACCTGTCGCACCATACGGCACAGGCTCTCCGGAACCTTGTATTTGAGATTTTTTGAAAAACCGCCCACCGACAAATTGATGAACATCAGGGTTGGTTGGCCCATCTCGAGGCGCTTTTGAGTATCGTCCCAGCCGGTATCCCATTCTGCAGCGTTAAAGCACGGCACCATATCCTTGGCCTCCGCGAGCGACTCCTCGTACGACGCCTCGGGACGCTTAACGTTCCGAATCACCAGTTCGGCAACGATTTCTCGGCCAAGATCCAGCGCCAAACTATTAAAGTCGCCATGGTTTCCCATGTGACGGGTGGTAAAAACGGCACCCGCCTGCTGTTCGTTGCGCGCGACGCTGCGCGCCCAGGCGCTCACGGCAACGAGCGCTTTACTCAGGCGTTCCAGCTCAAACTCGATGCTTTTGGCATCGCTCGTGCCCACCCTATCGGCAACCTTTCGGCGCAGACGCACCGCAAGACCTTCACTCACGCCAATTCCGCCAAAGAACTCCATCGCGCGCCCGTACGTCTCGTCGGGCGATACGATTGCGCCGCCAAAAGCGCCGCCGGCCAACGCAGCCATACCGGCAAGATTCTTGTCCTCGTCAACCCAAGCAACGTCAATGTCGTACGTCTTTGCCGTCCGTTTGTTAAACAGCTTGGTCTGTCGTACGATCTCTTGGTTGAGCTCGCCGATCCACATATCCTTGCGAACCACGCCGTGAACCTCATCGAGGTAATCCAGGTTAAAGTTCTTTACGGTCGGCGCGCTCCATGTTGCGCTCATGCACACACAGGGCGCTTTGGCAGCAATGGAGGCCAAGTATGCCTCGGGCATGCGCTCAATGCCATGACTGGTTAGGTACGTGGTTAACATATGGTCTAGTGTGGTTTCCATTACTAGGTAGTCAACGCCATACGCATACATCGAGTCATCGGCTGCATCAATATCGTCGTTCTTACGGTTCTTAAAGAACAGCGCCATCATCAACGCATTCCAAAAGCATTTCTCACTGGTTTGGTCGTTCCTAATGCCCAGCGCATCGATGATGTTCTTGCGCGAAAGATCGTCCTTGTACGAAATGCTGCCGTAATACAGGCTATCCATAAGGCTGGCGCAGATGGCAAGGTGACCTACTACCATCCTAACGACGCCGCGCGCACGACGAACCGCCTTGTTAACGGTTTGCTGTCCATTCGCCCCATGAGCCGTAATCATATTGCGGGTACCGTCCTCATTGAGCTTGTAGCACAACGGGTTTACCGAGTTATCGCCCACCGAGACATCATCACTGCCAAACAGACGACGACCGGCAAGCTGCTCGTCTTTTGCCTCGTCAGACAGCGCAAAAGGCGGGCGCAGTTTCATTTCCTTAATGCAGGAGGCGAGTGCCTTTTGAATATTCTCGGCATCCTTGGCGATTCCTTCGGCAGCTTCCTCTACGCTCGCTCGCGAAACCCTGTTCCTCTCGGCATTCGACCCCTTGTGATCGCCCGACGTAGAAGCGTGTGTGTAGACCGCCATCCATTGATCTCGATTTCCCAACAGCAAGGGGTCCACCACGCCGCCGTTAAAATGACGATCAAGGATGCGCAGCGCCTCATCCGGCTGAAACGTCACGGGGTCGTCCGTCAGCGTCGACAGCATGTCAGCCTTCATGTGGTCGATTTCGTCAAAGATGAATAGGCACTTCTCTGCAGCCGCCGCGTTAAAGAGCACAACGCCCGGACCGGTCACCGTATCGATTCTGTTGACGAGCTTTTGGGGTGTAAGGGCAATCACATGTGGCATGCTCTCGTCGTTGAGCAGCGCAGATGGCCAAATCTGAGGGATTACCTCCATGCCTCGCGTAATGTTCTTGAGTTCACAACTCACTGCCCAACGCAGGCTCGCATCGGCTAACGACAGCTTGTCCCACAGGCTGGGGGTCAGACAATCGACAACGTTTCCCAGACTTTTCTTTGTATCAAGAATGTGCAGAAGGTTATCGGCAACCTCCATAGTGTTACGCCATGCTCGCTTAATGACGCGATGAGAGCTCTCGTCATCTGCTTCGATGGGACACGAGATTTCGCGCACGCCCACGGCACCCTTGCCGCGGGTGGCCTCAATCCAATTCAGAATGTTCTCGCCCGCGCGCGGAAGATCGAACACCATGCGTGCCGCTTCATCACAACTCATGCCCTGGCCAGCCAACAATTCACGCACGCTTGCAACATAGTTGTCGCGATTGTCTTTACCCGGAACAACAAACACCAAGGTACGGCGGCCGGGACACTTGTTAAAACAGCCCGACTCATCCCAGCCGCCGGCAATCAGGTCGGCCGTGACCTGCTCGGCCGTGTAGTTTTTGCCCGAGCCCGTCGTGGCGCCCAAAAAGTACAGGCCGTTGTTGTCCTGGTCCTTAGCGCCGTCCTGATCCTGGGGAACAAACAGCGCACGCTCAAAAAACTCGCGCATCGCCTTTTGACGTGCAAGATAGGGAGCAAGCTCCTTGTCGCCCGCAGACAACAGCATCGATTGACAGTTGAGTTCCCACGTAGCCATGGTCAAACCTCCGATTTAGTTGTTGCATGTGTTGAATACCATCCCGTGCGGACAAAAACTCACGCGAGGTGGTTGAGGTGGCGGCGTCTATGCCGCCGAGAAAGGGAAAGAAAAGAAAGAGAAGCAGTCGGCGACTACTCGCACGAAGCGAGCAGCTTCTCAAGATCGCATTCCAACGCCTCGCGCTCCTCAGCGTCGATCACCGCGAGGGCGACACGCATCAGGGACACATCGGCGGCAAGCTCCTTTACCTGGTCGGGACGCTTGCTAAAGTGGTCGTAAATCCGCAGGGCCTCCCCGGCCGCCAGGTACTGCCACTTTTCCAACGAAGGCTTTTCGGACCTGCTCATGGCATCGACCCACTCGCCAAGACCCTGAAAACCGTTGCCCGTAGTCGTGCCGTTCATAACCACATCGAGCGGGCTCAGCAAGCAATCGGGCGTTTTTTTGTACACCAATTTGGTGAGCATAAGCACCTGGGCAAGGTTGCGATACTTGTCCTGATCGGCATAGAGCACGTCGTTGTAGCAGGCGCACGCCTTAAGCAGCTCGTGGGCGGCAATGCGCTCCGGCCCATCAAACGGAACGCCGCGCAACAACACCCCAGCAAGATCGAATGCCTTGCCGCCCTGCACGATCTTGTCGAGCGCCGAGCCGTCCACCAAATCCGCCAGCCAAGCAAACTCAGGCTGATACGGCTTATGCTCATCCTCGTCCTCATGCTCCATCCAGTTGTTCACCAGCGTCAGGGCTTCAATCTCCCTCCCGTTCAGAAAGGGCGAATTCTCCCCCATCTCTTCCTGCAAAAAGCCCCGCGGCTCATGAGAGCGCTCGTACGCAACCGCAAGTTCCCCGTCGCTCACGACCAAGGTCGCACGGGAAATATAGGTATCTTCCCGCATGTCCCTCCAGGCGTACATCATAAGGGGACGCAGCTGGCGGACGATGCCGCGCGCGCCGGCCCCTTCCTCAACCGCGCGCTGCGCCGCAAGGCGAGCAGCATCTGCCATCAGCTCCATCTTGGCGCCATTTCCCATCATGTTGTTGTACTTGGGCAGGTACTGTTCATACGCAATCTGGACCAGATCGTCCACGCTCAAGACGTTAAAGTTAATCACCGAGCCAATGCGCCCGCACAGCTCGGACATAATACCCCAAGTCTCACCATCCTCGACGGTCGCACTGTCTCGCAGCTCGTTTGCCGATTTTGCGGCGGTGCGCACGGCGGCATACGAGGATCCGAAGCCGACCGTGGTGCCAGACTTGTCACTCAGGAGCTTGCGCACCAGAGCATCCAAGCCCATAAAGGCGCCGCCCAAAATGCAAACAACCTGATCGAGGTTGAGCGTCTTAATAGCCGCACTCTTGGAGGTATCACATTCAAACGGCATCTCCCCGCCTTCCAAGAGCTTAAGGAACGACTGCGATGGACTAAAGCTCGATGCAACTTCGCCCCCATCGGGCTCGGCACGAACCGCCTTGTCAAACTCGTCAAAGAGCACCAAGCAAATTTCGCCGGGATTGGCAGCCTGATAGTCCGCGACCTGCGACAGGCAGTTGCTCATGCTGGCACCGCGCCAGCCCTCGCCCGTCATGGTGGAGACATCGAACACGAACAGCTTGAGCCCCGCGGCATCCACCACGGCTTTGATGGTGTGGGTCTTTCCCGTACCGGTAGAACCCATCACCAAAATGGCAGCGGGCGAAAGAACGTCGCGCGGGTCGGCGCCGCGTGCCAACATCACGCAGCGGTTGACCTCAAAGCTCAGCGCCGTCACAAAGGCCTCCAAGCTTCCTTCGTGGCCAATAACACTCTGACGCGTCTGCTCCACCAGACGCGTAGGCGCAATTCGATTGAGCAAGTCCTGGTAGCGATCGATGTTTCGATACTGCTTCTGAGTCATGGGCGCCTTCCTTTCCATATTGGTTTTCTTTCCTTCGATGTGGGCCGAGCCCTTAAACCACTACAGTGCCAGCGATGTCGCCGACTCCAGATAGATCACGTTGCCCGGCTGGGTAAAGACCGGAATGTGGTAGAGCAGCTGCAAAATGCCCTGCTTGAGCAGCGGAAACAGTGTGGGATGCAACACTTCGTACATCAGGGCACCAGCCATAAGAGTGGTAAGTACGGCAAGCAGCAGAAGCTTTTGAGCGTTAGAGAATACCGACATGGTCGTTCCTTTCTTTATGCGAGATATTTGGATTGCGTTGTGGGTTAGCGACTCATAGCGATGGCAATGCCAATAACCGTGATAACCACGGGGATCGCAAGCGATGCGAACACAATCCCGGCAAAAAGGCCTACCACCACCGCGCACACGACGATGACCAGTGCTGTGGGCACAAGCGCGAGCAGAGGAGTAACCACGCAGGCAGATGCAAAGCGAAGCCCGTGGAACAAGCACTCATGAGGGAATAAAGCCTTGAGAACTCCTTCGACAATTCGCCACTCGACAATCGTTCCGACTGTTAAGACAACAGCCCAAAGCAGATAATCATTGGCGCGGGAATCCGAAGCCATCTTTCCGGTAACGCCAGCCCACCAATCAAATGCGGCGGCACAGCCCAGCAAACAGACGATCGCGCAGACGACGGATGCAAATGCGCCCGCACCCTCAATTGCACCGAGCAGCTCGCACATGTCGGATTCGCGCTCTCCCGTTAACAGCACAATCCATTTGTGGGCAAGCGCCGCAACGACCGCCACGCCCAGCACAACCCAGTACGCCCTAAACGCCACCAGGCGCCACGAATGGAGCGGAATCACCGTGTTGCCCTCGCCAATCTCGAACATAAAGCCGCCGAGCCACGTCGTCAGCAAGCACATCATGTCGACGGCGACCACGTAGAGTACAACCGCAAAGACAGTTTGCAGAATCATGCCGAAAATATTCATCGCCGTTGGCTTCTTGGGGGCGTCCGGCTCGATTCTGTACATGTCGCATCCGTTCATTAGCTGTCCTTTCATTGCTGATGACATATTGGTCCGAAAGCCCGTTCATTTTTAGAATTTTTTTTCTAAAAGCTTAACGCAGTTGATACCCCCGTGGGTTAAGCTATAAACACTCAATTTCAAATTCATCGGAGTTGGGCTGATAATATGAATTGACCGCGTCGTGCCATTGCCAACAACGACGCACTCCATATCGCACAACGCATGTCCGAGGAGGCAATCGTGCTTCTGTCTCGCGCAGAACAAGCAAAGCTAGGCCTTTATCATGCCTACAATCAGGATCCAGAGCCTCATAGCAGCGCATTTCTTGCAAACCTGGTTTCCTTTATGGTCTCAAAACTCCAGCCAACGCTAAAAACTCATACGCTTATCGAGCTGTGCTGCCGAGATTTTGAGTTTGCCCAAGATTATGCAAATGGACCCGCATGGTCTATCTGGGGCATCGACCTTAAGGACCCCGAAAGCACCGACTTTAGAACTCGCGGCACATCCGCTGATCCGTCTTTTACATTTACCAAAGCCGATGTCTTTGCCTCAACGCCAGAATCGGGTGCCGTGCCCCGTACCGATGAGCCCACGCTCATCTACTGCAGACCCCCCGAGCAAATCCCCCTCACTCAATTTGAGCCCTCGCTCGAAATTGCAGATGAGCATGTTCGGGATTTCCTTACGTCGAGGGCCCGTCAACTGCAAACACTTGTCGATGTACCAAGCCCGCTTTCGGTCAGCGAATGGTATTACGTTTTTCTCGCTGCTTCCCTTGCGTGTGAACGCCCGGATTCCATTGCGGTCGTACAAGTCTCCAACCGATTGCTCAACCTGGCACGCGCCGCAGACGGGCGCCGCCTGCTCTGCCAGCTTGGACTATTGACAGCGATAGTGTTACTTCCCAATACGATCGCCGCCAATAGCGATGGCTACGCCTTACTATTTCTGAGCGACCGTAAACCCAACGAGCCATATTTCCTCTTTGATGGGCGGTCATTTGACAACAAGCCCATGACAAGCGAGCTCATGCATCAGATCCAAGACTCGATTAGTTATGCTTACGCCAAGACAACCGATGTGACGCATTGGCGTCTCGGCGATCGAGGTGCCGAAAAAATCTGGCCTTTACTTCCCAGTGCTAAAAGCACCTCTTTTGCAGAGGAGTCCTTCGTTCGCTTTGGCAGCGTAGCGGACATACGCCGCGGCATTCCCCGTAGCACTCTTTTAAAGATGCCACAGATGGGTCTTAGCAGAACGGACCGACGAATTGACTGCTACTACCTATCGCTTAAACACTTAGTCGATGGAACGGTTATCGGTTTCGAAGATCTACCCGAGCGCGTATCCGACACGGATATTTACGATATGGGCGATACGGATCCAGGTCTTTTCTATCGTCTCAAACCGCTAGGCGAGTATGAAACCTGCATACTGATCTCACGCTTCGGACCACCATTTAAGCTGACCCTCGTAGTGCCGGGAAGCATGAGGCGCGAGCCGGTGCCTCAGAAACCTCAGTTATGCCCTAAACTCATTGTCCCCTGCGATGTCGTCTTCTGCGCATCCTTTAAAGATGAACTACTAGCACGATTCTTCTTAGCCTACCTGTCATCCGATGAAGGACAGCAGAAACTCTTAGCCTCCTCACACGGAGACTCGCTTGCGCAGCTATCTCCTAAAGACCTGCGAAGCATGACCGTGCCTGTTCCCGGGCGAGCGGAGCAGGAGCGCTACGCGCTAGAGTACGAAGCAAAGCAGCGCGCCTACGAGGACGCCCTTAAGCAGGCGGAACATTACGCCGCGAGTAAGGAAACGATGTAGCGACTGGGATCGGCAAGCTGTCTGAACTTTTGCCGACAGCCTGCCGATCAGGCGCGCCGTTCAATGCAGCGGCTAGAGATTCTCATCAGACTTCGAACTGGCCCTGGCCGCCTCTTCGTCCTCAATCAAATTTTTGACCGCTGTATAGGCGTCATACGTAGCGTCTTCGATCTTATCCAGGGCATCTGGGTCATGCATGCAACCGCCCTCCTGGAGTTTCTGGATCAAAAACCAGGCAGCAGTAAGCAAGTTGTCGACATCCTCAACATCCAGCTGATCAATCGAATACGCACTATCGTCGAGTTCCACCAAATATGAACTGGCGACGCGGATGGCCTTACTTACATATGGCTCAAGGTCGTATTGGGGGTAGCGGGCATCGAGGGCCGTTAACGGATCGGTCGGCTCAACCCAATAGAGCATCGTTGCGCTCTCGCGCTTCTCCAGCGGATACTGCTCGACCGCCTTTTCCCAGCTTACATACCAGGGATTGTCGTCCTTGTCTGCAAGCGATTTGCAGTAAAAAAGTGCCGTAGCAGCACTTGCGCAAGAATAGTAATGGCGCGCCCTGCTCTTCTTGAACTCATCGTTCAGCTCATCGTTGTAAAACAGCTCCGCCTCCATGACCAGGAACGGACCATCCTCATCCGTAATGCTCATGGGATAGTTGTTACGCTCATAGTCCGGATACATTTTGTCTCCAATCAACCGTTCGGACACATTAACAAGCAATATCGAACCCGCGCTCACGCGGAGAGTTGTCACCATCGCGCCAATCTGCAAGTTTTTCTCATCGCGTGAAAAGAGCTTGCGATTCTTGCATGTTTTTCTCACGTCGTGACAAGAACTTGCATGGTCGCCCCGCTAGCTGCGCCACGAGGCAGCAAGGATAACGGGAATCCCGGCAAGGCACACCGCCAAGGCGACGGCTCCGAGCGCGAGCACGATGGCCACGCTTACGACGACATAGGCCACGGCAATGAAGGTCAGTGCCAGCAGGCAGGCAAGCAGTTCGGCCACGTAGCACAACACCAGGTTCGAGCTCGCGCGCTTCAGCAGGACGTCGGCGAGGCGGACAAGCTCGATAGCGAAGCCGCTGCCGAAATTGCGTCCGGGGCCCTTGGCAAGGAACCACTTGAACAGGCACATCAGGGCGCAGCCCAGCATGATCATCAGGATGAACACGTTGATGACCAGCTCCTCGGACCACGCGAAGTTGGAGTGGAAAACATACCGAGAGAGCACGTTGATAAACGTGATCGCTGTAACCACGACGGTAATCACGCAGAGCACGAATTCCTCGACTTTGGTGAGCCCGTTCATGATCGTCTTGTAGGTTTTCATTCGATCAATCCCTTCAGTTAGTGTGGCGCCCCGTCTTAACAGAATATTTATACGTCTCCTGCGCATGAATAGTTGCCTGTCTATCATGCCGTATGAATAAACTGCCGCAAAGCCGCCTGTTTCACAGAAATACATATTAAATTTCTGTTAACGGAGACAAGTATATCACTTTGCCAATTCAATATCAATCAGCAATCAGAAATTTGTTATTTTGCCCATTTTTGTTCTGTGGCTCTTTGCCAATTTTGTACAAATAGCAAAAATATGGCAATTTTAACAGAAAAATAAATTATTTTTGGACTTTTTGCTGATTTTTCGAAAAAAGTATGGTATAATCAACCATAAAACCGCAAAGCGCCGATTTTTACGCAAGCCTTACGCAAATCATGGCATTTTGAAATTTTATTCTGAAAGACGTTTGTCCCGCAAGTAAAAATCCTGTACACACAAGGAGCGACATCATGTCCCATTGCCAAATCACACTCAGCGTCAACGCCGGGGTCGCCCTGCATCTGGGTGCCATGCGGGTCTGGTCCGACGCGCTCCACGA
>ERZ860668.1704-NODE-1704-length-13137-cov-6.654564_pt1 | contig 13137 bp, 10 predicted proteins | sample MGYA00510062_ERZ860668 | MGnify/ENA primary metagenome ERZ860668 (study PRJEB30046, sample SAMN00715258) | human gut metagenome | study: EMG produced TPA metagenomics assembly of the A metagenome-wide association study of gut microbiota in type 2...
TGCTTTATCGAATGGCCGGAACTGGTAGAAGAATTACTTCCGGGAAATGCCGTAAAAGTAACGATTGAAGAACTGGAAGACGGAAATAGAGTAATCAAACTATGACCGGACAATATATCGTACAAGGAATCTTTGCGCTGGCAGGAATCGTCTCCCTGCTGGCGTCATTGCTGAACTGGGACTGGTTCTTTACAACGCGCAACGCACAAACCATTGTCCGGAATGTAGGACGCAACCGGGCAAGACTCTTCTATGGGATACTGGGAATTATCATCATTGGAATGGCTATATTCTTCTTTGTGGAAACACGGAAAGCCATCACTCTTTGAGACATTTTTTCAGACAAAAGAACATAAGTACAAAAGACTACAAAAATATGTTCTTTTGTTCTTATGTCTAAAGCAACTGTCGTGACTTCATCTCCAGATACTTATTAATCACATCAATCGAAAGATTCTCCGGTGTAGTTAATAAAGAATAGATGCCATGTTGTTTCAAAGTAGATACAATCAGCCGCTTCTCGTAAGCGAACTTTTCTGCAATCACGTGCCGATAATACCCTTCCGTATCTTTTGCCGGTTGGGCGATATATTCCTTCAAATCGACATCTTCAAAAAAGACTACGAGCAAACGGTGCTGGCGGTTTAGTTGTTTCAGGTAAGATAATTGACGGTTCATTCCTCCTATGCTCGAGAAGTTAGTATACAGTACCAGCAGGCTACGCTTACTGACATGTTTGTTCAAATGAACGCAAAGAGCCGAGAAGTCTGTCTCCCCGAAAGTGGTCTGCTGACTATAAAGACTTTCCAGCAATGTCTGCATATATCCCGATTGCTTGGAAGCAGGCACAAAAGTATCGAAGTGTTCATCGAAAGTCACTAATCCGGCTTTATCTTCTTTCTGCATGGCAACATACGAAAGCACCAGCGAAGCATTAATTGCATAATCCAGCAAGGTCATTCCACGGAAAGCTTGCTGCATCACTCTACCTTTATCGATCACATTATAAATCTGCTGTGAGCGTTCGTCCTGATACACATTCACCATAAGTTCATGCCGACGGGCACTTGCTTTCCAGTTAATCGTACGGTAATCATCCCCCTTTACATACTCTTTAATCTGCTCAAACTCCGTATGATGCCCAACCCGGCGAATACGCTTTATTCCCAATTCAGTCAGATTATCACTTATTGCCAACAATTCATATTGATGGAGCATCAGATATGACGGGTACACTTTGATATCCAAAGGTTCTGCACAAGTATAGCGCCGGGATATAAAGCCGATTTTTCCGGTCACAAAAACTCTAATATGACCGAAAGAGTAAACACCACGATGAGTAGGTCGAAGACGATAGGTAACTGTTTTTCCCTCGTTTGCTCCAAGCTTCACCTGAAAGTCGACATCACGTTTCTGAAAGATAAAAGGGATCTCATCTATGATTTCTAAAGATACAGGATGCGGATAACTACTTTCTACCCGAATACTTACTTCATTTTCGTCGCCATTAGAGAAACGGTCGGCACACTGGCGGAAAGCACGGATTCCACGAATACGATAAAGAGAATATACGTCTGCCAGTACCACCAAAAGCAAGACAAAAAGTGCCCACTGCCCGATAACAAAGAACGGAGCAAAAACATATCCGCTACCCAACAACAGGATAACCAGGACAAGGGCAATATAGAAACGACGAGTTAGAAACAAATGAATTATGATTTATGAATTATGATTTATAATTTCTTGGGTTTACGATTTCTTCAACTTACAATTTACGTACAGTTTATAATTTACGATTTATGATTTCTTCGATTTATGTTATGAATAGAGTCAGACATCCAACGCGCAGCCCAAATCATAAATCAGAACTCATAAATCATAAATCTTTTCATTTTGGTACTTCCACTTTATCAATTAAGCGTTGCGTCACTTTCACTGGAGAATAGCCTTCCATTTCAGCTTCCGCAGTCAGGATCAGACGGTGCTGAAGTACATAAGGAGCTACAAACTTGATATCTTCCGGTGTCACAAAATCACGTCCCTGCAAAAGAGCATACGCTTTCGACGATTGCAGCATGGCTACAGATGCACGTGGAGAAGCTCCCAAATATACAGCTTTGCTGGTACGGGTCTGCTGTACAATCAATGCGATATATTGGAGCAACGTGCGGTCTACAAATACCTGATTCATGAAAGCACGAAGCGACAACAGTTCTTCTTTGGTAATAGCGGGAGTGATGTCGTCCAACTTCACCAATGCGGCATTGGTATGATGACGTTCCAAGATATTCACTTCCTCTTCCAATGAAGGATAATCCATCGTTATCTTCATCAGAAAACGGTCGAGCTGTGCTTCGGGAAGTTTGTATGTTCCCTCCTGCTCTACCGGATTCTGGGTAGCCAAAATCGTATAAAGATCTCCCATCCGGTGAGTCGTTCCATCAATACTGATCTGGCGCTCTTCCATTACCTCAAACAAGGCAGCCTGTGTCTTGGCAGGAGCACGGTTGATTTCATCGACCAATACAATATCCGCAAAAATCGGTCCCTGATGAAAATCAAAACCATTAGTTTTCATATTAAACACAGTCGTACCTAATACGTCACTCGGCATTAAGTCCGGAGTGAACTGGACACGACTGAAGTCTGCATCAATCAGACGAGCTGTCAAACGGGCCAACAGTGTCTTCGCAACTCCCGGAACACCTTCTATCAATACGTGTCCATTCGCCAAAATCGCTGTCAGTACCAAATCGACTGTCTGCTCCTGCCCTACTATGACGGAAGCAATCCGGTCTTTCAACTCTTGTATCTTCTCGGAAAAGAGAGTTAAATCTACTCGCTGTTCTGTATTCTCTTCCATAAATTTCTTCTTTAGATATGATTGATTATTTCATTCATTTTATCGATATATACCTTCATCTGCTCCGCATCAATAACACGTCCTCCGTAAATCACGGGTCTGACTTCGCGGATAAATTTAGCAATCTCTCCGGCATCCATTCCGGTTTTCCGGGCAATCCGGTGGAAAGAGCGTTCATCGTCGGCCACTTCTTCAATATCCACCTGAATCTCTCTCCGAAGTTCTTCGGCTAAATAGGAAAACTTCTTGCGAACTAAATCCGCATGGTCTTTCTTCTGAAAGTAAAGCGTGCCTATCAGTTCGGTAAATTCAAGAGATTTATTCGCCGGCTCGTGAATAACAGGGATCACCCGTTGCCGCCTCTTCGCTGTGAATATCATAAAGAGTATGATGGTAATCATCGTCAGATACAAAGCCCAACGAAGCGGTTCATGTGCAAGAAAATAACGGAAAGGTGATTGCTGCACCTGTGCAGTTTCTTTCATGTACCCCTCCGTGCGAACGATAGGAAGCTTCCCCATCTGCGACAACAAACGGAAGATATAGGTTGCATTTTTGCCGTCCAACATTCCGTAATTGGTAAAAATCAAAGGAGTGGAAACTAAAATAACTTCTCCTTTCCCCCACCGACGGGACATCGCTACAGGCATATAAACAAGACTATCCGTTGTCAACGAGTCCACCTCTGTTTCATACCGGAACTCATTCGACTCAAAAACTCTTTGTGCCAACACCCTTTCCGGAAGTGAATCTCCCCAAAAATAAGAGGAACACAACTGGGGATAAAAATAGAAAGTCTGACGGGGATAAACCGTCGAATCTCCTATCCAATGCAAGCTATCCTTTTTCATAAATGAAGTTGCATATTTCTTCAAAGCCATCGGACTGAAATAAGAATAGTAAGACCTGAACTGCAAGGTATCTTCCAAATATCTGCCGAACAAGGTACTCACCAACATGATCTTATCTCCGCGTTCCGCCATTTTCAACAGAGCGTTTACATCGACGTCCGACAATCGCAAATTATCAGAGATAACCAATATACCTTTGCGTTGCGTCGTATCTTCCTGCTCCAATTGATAGAGGCTTTTCCTCGAAAAAGTGTAGCCCTGTGGCAAAGAAGAAGACAATACGCTATCGAACACTGCACATCCGAAAGGTTGCTCGTCATTATGTCCGAAAGTGGGCTTCCACACAAAATTCTTCGGTAAATTATATTCTATTGCAAACATGATGAATAGAAAAGCGACAATAAAGACAATGAACCAGCGACTTCCTTTCATGCGACGCCTCCTTTCTCTATTTCTTCCTGCAAGACCTGCATTGTCCGGAAGAGTTCTTCCGTCGCCTCAAAGTTGCCATAACGTACCCGCAGGAAATGATTGGTCAGTTGCCTGAAAGCCGGTAGCCGGACTTCATTGATATACTGGGTAGGCGTTTTATAAAGTTGCCAGTCAATACGTTCAGCGTCACTAAGTTGTTTCAAAGTTTGCAGATAGAGCAAACGTACTGCTTCCCGGTAATTCTGACGGGAAAGCGCTTCCGCAATCCCTCCCGGAAAATCTACTCCGTAAATGGTGTCTTCTTCAACTGTATAAGGCAACACATTTTTATGCGAGACCATAAACAATTCCGGGCGTTTCCGATAGACAAACCAAACAATCAGCAACAAAAGAAGAATGGCAATACATACCAGAATAAGCCCTGAATACTCTTCAGCAAAATGACTGCCGAATATTTTGCGCAACAACTCCCCAAACTGCCGACTGATCCACTCAAAGACATTCATCTCCGGAGTAATCAGTTCACGGTTATAGTTGTATGCCGGATCAGACTGCCAGAGGGCAATCTGCGCCGTATCACAAACTAGTGTATCAGCCGGGGAAGTGAGATTCATCTAGTAGAGGTTTGGTTTAGAGTTTATCAAAATTGTCAATATCACTTTCTACCGTTATGCTGTCCACCACTTCCGATGCATGACCATACTGATAAACCAGACCGACGATACCGAATATAGCCGATAAGTAAGAACCATACAACATCAGGATAGAGAACAAATATTGCGCAAAGTTCAGTCCGACTGATGAAGAGGTTGCACCTCCGTCACTCATCGTAAAGATCATTTTTACAATATAGATCACATACCAGGGTATAGAAACGATTCCTTGTAACACACTGGCAATAATCCCCATCACAATTAAAATTAGAAAGACGCCTCCCCAGGTAGCAAATCCCAACCGGAATGTTTTTGCAAATGCCTCACCCAACGAAATGTCTTCAAATAAGTAGATGGGAGCCATTAATGCCAAAGGAACCATAAAGGCGAATAAAAGCGGGATGGTCAGAATGAGTGTGAAAGGTGTCAATACAGCCAATAAGACAATAAAGACCACCGCAAAGATGAATAAAAAGCTGCAGGCGATCCCCATCAAAAACAGTCTTTTAATATTACGGAGCAACAACGATTTTATATCGCCGAATACAACCCCGTTCAGGCGTTCTTCCCGTTCATTATACAATCGTACCATCGCATAAATCAAGGAAGTCATCAACAAAGCCCCCAAACATGAAAAAAAGACAACTCCTGCATAATTCAGTGCAAATGAAGGTCCCAGAGCAGCTAAAGGATTATCACTTATTCCTCCGGACGCCTGCATAGCAGTAATATCTGTCATACTTCCCATTAAACCACTAAAGTTTGCGGCTTGAATTAAGCATATAGGGAGTATCAGATAAGTTGAATACTTAAACAATTGTTTCCAATTCTCTTTTATAAAATCAAAAGAAGCGTTCAACTTCTCACCGAAAGGACGTTTCACATACATCGCAATCTTAGGTTTCTGTGATTCCATGTTTTTTTCTATTTGGTAAATAAATATAGTAGAATATAATAAATGCCAGAGAAGTGAATATCACGCCAAGCCTCAACACATCGGGAAGCTCTGTGTGCCGGGTAAGAAAACCTTCTATAAAGCCTGCCATAATGAACACCGGAACAGTGCCGATCACTATTTTCAAGCCTCGCTTCGCTCCTCTTCTGAAAGATTCCAGTCGGGAATAAGTGCCGGGAAACAGCCAGCCGTTGCCCAAAGCCAATCCGGCGGCACCGGCCACGATAATCGCCCAGATTTCAAGCGTTCCGTGCAACCAGATGGCAAGACTGGATTCCCACAACAAATCGTGTTGATAAAAGAATGTTTGAAAAGCTCCTACCATGATACCATTGGAGAGAAGCATATACCCTGTTCCAAAACTAGTCAGCAATCCCATTGCAAAGCAGTTGAAAGAGACCATCACGTTATTAAGTGTAATGCCCAAGAACATCGGTACTTCGGAAGAACCATTATATACGGCCATCGGCTCCCCATTGGCAATATTGTCGAGTGTCATATCCACATAACCGTTTCCCAATATCAGCCGGACAAAATCCGGGTCATTCGCTGCTGATAATACACCGATTAATGCGCTGGCAACAAAAATCAAAAAGGAGGTCAGTAATTCGCGCCGTGCATCGTGCATGGTTCGTGGCACTTCCTGTGTCCAGAAAGTAATAATCCGTGTCCACTTCTCGCGTTTATTGCGGTAGATTTCGTTGTGCAACGCTGAAGCCAGATTATTCAGATAAATAGTAATACGGGAAGTTGGGAAATGTGTTTGGGCAAATGCCAGGTCAGCTGTCAAGTCCGTATACGCATCGGCTAGTTGGTCGGGGGACAGACTTGCCGCCCGCTCCACAACTTTCTCTGTCTCCTTCCATTTTTCAATGTTCCGACGAATAAACGTTACTTCTTTCATGCTTTTCAATAGATTTCGGATAAGTTTTGTCCGAAACCGGAAGCAAAAATAAGAGAATTATGATATATTTGCAACCGAAACTAAAAAATGTTTAACCAGAAATGGCAGAATCGACTATCATCACGGGACAATTCGTACGAATCAGTCAGGTACCCGCCAGCCTCGGCGAACGGATACTGGCTCGTATCATCGATTATTTTCTGCTGTTTATCTACATTCTTGCCACTTCTTATGTATTGGGGAAACTCAATATACACGCTTTTTCCGGAAGTACTTTTTTCTTGTTGTTCCTGTTTATCTATCTGCCCGTACTATGTTACTCGTTACTTTGCGAAGTTTTTAACCAAGGACAAAGTATCGGAAAAAAGGTCATGAATATACGTGTGGTAAAAGCAGACGGTACGACACCCAGCCTGAGCGCGTATCTGTTAAGGTGGTTGCTCTATGGGATAGACGTAACTATTACCGGAGGATTGGGAGTACTGGTCATACTATTAACCAAAAACAGCCAACGTTTAGGTGATCTTGCAGCAGGAACAATGGTAATTAAAGAGAAAAATTACCGCAAAATACAAGTAAGCCTTGATGAGTTCGATTATCTGACCAAAGGATATCACCCCAGTTTTCCATTAGCCGCCGATCTGTCCTTGGAGCAAATAAATGTGATCAGTAAGGCGTTAGAACTGCATCATAAGGACCGGGCAAGGCATATCTCACAACTGGCACCCAAAGTTCGTGCACTGCTTTCTGTAGACCAAACAGACGTAAATGATGAAAAGTTTCTTCAAACCGTTGTAAGAGACTACCAATACTATGCGTTAGAAGAAATTTAGTAGATCTTATTTCGTAAAAACAGAGTAAGCCGGACTTTTATTCATCCTATTTTCAGGTAGATATCCGGACCCCTATACACATCCGATACTTCCGAGGGCCGAAAAACAAAATGTATTTTTAGCAGGAGGAGAAGAATCAAGACAAAGTAAACTATCACACATACATGCAACAAAAAAGCGTGCAGAAGTGTTTCTGCACGCTCTTTATCTTTTGGTTTACGAAGACTGGCTTATTCCACCTGTCCCAGAGAATTTCCGTATTCCATTTCTCCCTGTACCACAAACAAGATTTCTTCCGGGTCGTATTCACCCACTTCATCTTTCTTGGCTTCTTGCACGATATATTCCACTACCTGCTCCAGATCGATGTCTACATAACCGTCAGCATCGGGCTGAGCATCAAGGATTCCGCTTTCAGAGTAATACTCATCGAGGAAATAATATAACTCGTCTTCTGAGAATTTATCCTTCAACTCCTGAGGCAAATAGTTCCGGATGAACTCGATGGTCTTTTCATCATCGGCATCACTTAACAAAAAATCGTCTTCCAGTCCCATAAACAAATATTTTTAATGAAAGTATATTATAATAATTTCTCAACTTTCTCTACGAATGCAGGTTTAGCTACGGCACCGACTTGTTTATCCACTAATGCTCCGTCTTTGAAGAAAAGAACCGTAGGAATGTTACGAATACCGAATTCTGCAGGAAGATCAGAGTTTTCATCTACATCACACTTACCCATAATCACTCTTCCTTCATATTCTTTAGCTAACTCGTCGATGATAGGACCTACCATCTTACAAGGCCCGCACCAGGGAGCCCAAAAGTCAATAACAACCGGTGTTCCTTTTGCAAGGATTTCCTTAAAGTTGTTGTCAGTAATCTCTAAAGCCATTTCTTTAATTATTAATTGTTAGTTATTAAGTATCCATCACTGTTATGGGGCAAAGATAATCAATTTATATGAAACGCAAGTTCGGGACGTTCCTTTAAATAGGAAATTAATTCTCTACCTACCGAAAGTTTAACGGGACGAGAAATCAAGTCTACATACATCTTTCCATCCGTATCTGTTACCTTAAAATAAAGTTCTGTATTTCCCGGAGACTCTTTCGTCAAAGTGGCAAGTTCCGTAACCAAGTTCGAATTAAGTTCGGCAAGCGGAATCAGAATTGTGATCTTCTCTACCAGTTGTTCCTTGACGTCGGGCAGCAATTCCATCGAAGTAATCTTAATATCAAGTTCATCGGGACGCCACTGTTTAGGCTGGCAACGAGCTTTGATAAACAGAAAAGTCCCTTCACCTAAATAGCCTTGAAAAGTAACCCAATCGTTTCCGAAGAAAGGTATCTCGGCAGAACCGGAGTAATCTTCTATTTTGGCTATGCCATAAGGATTACCATTCTTACTTATACCTCGACGCACGCTGGTAACAATACCTCCCATCGTTATTTCTCTTCCTGCCAAAGCAGCTTTATCATCAAGTTCGATCATACGGGTATTGCATACATGTTCCAACACAATGGCATATTCATCAAGCGGATGAGCCGACAAGTAGATACCGACCAATTCTCTTTCTTTATTTAACCTCTCCAAATCATTCCAACGTTCTGCCGGAAGAATTTCGGGAGTAGCTATGTCAATCACATTGTCTCCTCCGAATAATGAATTAACGGCAGCAGCTTTATCCGCCTGATAACGGTTACCATAACGCATCAATGTTTCAAGAAAAGTTTCGCCTTTGGCATTCACCGCAAAATACTGTTCACGTTTCAGCTCAGGAAAACTATCGAATCCGCCCGCAAGAGCCAGACACTCCATGTTCTTCTTATTACAAGCATTCAGATTGACACGCTGAACAAAGTCGAAGATGCCTTTAAAAGGACCATTTTCCCTTCGTTCCTCCATGATGCTTTGCACAGCAGCTTCACCTACTCCCTTTACAGCCCCCAGCCCGAAGCGGATATTTCCATTCCGGTTTGCCGTAAACTTCAGGTTACTTTCGTTCACATCCGGACCAAGCGTCTGCACTCCCATTGCTTTGCACTCGTCCATCAGTTTGGTGATATCAGTGATATTCGACAAACTTCGGCTCATGACAGCTGCCATATATTCAGCCGGATAGTTAGCCTTCAGGTATGCTGTCTGGTATGCAACCCAGGAATAACAGGTAGCATGTGATTTATTGAACGCATACGAAGCAAACTTCTCCCAGTCCGCCCAGATTTTCTCAAGTACCTTTGGATCATGACCGTTTTTCCTTCCACCTTCAACAAACTTAGGTTTCATGTGATCCAGCTTATCACGCAGTTTCTTACCCATCGCTTTACGGAGGGCATCCGACTCCCCACGGGTAAAATCGGCTAAAAGGCGTGACAGAAGCATGACCTGTTCCTGATAAACCGTAATTCCATACGTATCCTTCAAATATTTTTCCATGACAGGAATATCATATTCAATAGGCTTACGTCCATGTTTACGGTCGATAAAGTCAGGAATATAGTCCATTGGACCCGGACGATAAAGGGCATTCATCGCGATCAGATCCTCAAATGTAGATGGCTGCAACTCACGTAAGTATTTCTGCATACCGGCAGATTCAAACTGGAATGTACCGATAGTCCGTCCATCACTATAAAGTTTATAAGTTGCAGGATCCTCAATTGAAATAGAATCAATATCCAGTTCCATGCCTTTACTCAGACGGATGTTTTCGACGGCTTCTTTGATAATAGACAAAGTCTTCAGCCCCAGAAAGTCCATCTTAATCAGTCCGGTATCTTCAATCACCGAACCTTCATATTGGGTAACCAGCATCTTTTCGCCGGTCTCCTTATCATCAGCCGTACTGACCGGCACCCAGTCAGTAATATCATCACGGCAAATAATGGTACCACAGGCATGTACACCGGTTCCCCGCACGTTTCCCTCAAGCATTTTGGCATATTTCATCGTATCCCTTACCAATGGATCAGGTGACGCTTCGGCAGCCTGCAATTCGGGCACATATTCTATGGCATTCTTTAAGTTCAGTTTTTTATCAGGAATTTTATCAGGAACCAGTTTGGCCAAACGATCCGATTCGGCAAGCGGAAGCTTTTGTACACGCGCAACATCTTTGATAGCCAGCTTTGTTGCCATAGTACCATATGTAATGATATGTGCTACCTTCTCCTGCCCATACTTCTCCGTCACCCAACGAAGCACTTCGCCACGACCATCGTCATCGAAGTCAATATCAATATCCGGCAATGAAATACGGTCGGGATTCAGAAAACGCTCAAACAGCAAATCGTATTTAATAGGGTCTATTTTGGTGATCTGCAAACAATAGGCCACGGCTGACCCAGCAGCCGAACCACGTCCCGGTCCAATGGATACCCCCATATTACGTCCGGCAGCAATGAAGTCCTGCACAATGAGGAAGTAGCCCGGAAAACCCATCGTCTTCATAATATGTAACTCAAAGACCAAGCGTTCCTTTACTTCCGGTGACAACGGATCGCCATAAAACTTCTTGGCTCCATCGAAAGTCAACTTCTTCAGGTAATCGGCCTCCAGCTTGATACGATACAGTTTATCATATCCCCCCAAACGTTTTATTTTATCTTTAGCTGCTTCTTCACTCAACACCACATTGCCATTTTCGTCTTGGGTGAATTCATCAAAAAGATCCTTTTCCGTATATTTTTGCCGATACCCTTCTTCTGTTCCGAAATCCTCCGGAATAGCAAAAGTAGGCATAATCGGTGCATGATCGATCGAATAATATTCTACCTTATCCAGAATTTCTAAAGTATTACTTAATGCTTCAGGCACGTCGGCAAAGAGCTCGTTCATCTCTGCTTTCGTTTTCATCCATTCCTGCTTAGTGTAATACATCCGGTTGGGATCATCAAGGTCTTTTCCCGTACTCAGACAGATTAGCCGGTCATGGGCTTCAGCATGCTCTTCGTTGACAAAATGAACGTCATTTGTACAAATCAACTTGACATTATACTTTTTGGCGTATTCTATCAAATGCTTATTCACATTCACCTGCAATGGATATGCTTCATGATTAGCTTTCGGCACCGTTGCTTTATGACGCTGCATTTCCAGATAATAATCGTCCCCAAACAGATTCTTATACCATTGAATAGCTTCCTCTGCTTCCGCCAACAATCCCTGAGTTATCTTTTTGGGAACTTCACCACCCAAACATGCCGAACAGATAATCAAGCCCTCATGATATTTCTCCAATTCATTCCTGTCTGTACGGGGGCGCATATAATAGCCTTTGGTCCACGCACGTGAAACCAATTTGATCAGGTTATGATACCCCTTCTCATTTTTGGCGAGCACAATCAGGTGGTACCCGCTTTGATCGGGTTTTCCTTCCTTTTTATCCATAGTCCGGCGGGCCACGTACATTTCGCAACCGATAATGGGCTTGAACAACCGCCCCTCCGCCTCCACTATTTTAGCTTTACAATCAGCAATCTCAGCCTCTTTATCCGCACAGTCCACTTCACCGGCCTCAATGGCTGCAATCCGTTTCTTCAGGTCCTTGATTTCTCCTTTCGGACCCCCGTTTTTCTTATTCACATAGTTCGTAAACTCTTTGATGGCGAACATGTTTCCATGGTCCGTAATGGCAATACCTTTCATTCCATCCTTTATGGCCTTATCGACAAGCGCACTGACACTGGCTTGGCCATCCAGAAGAGAATATTGCGTATGGACGTGTAAATGAACGAAATCCTGCATAGTTATAGGTTGATAATTTGAAGCCATAAAATTACAATGTCTGTAGCTACTAACAAAGATAAACTCCAAAAAGTTATCAACATAAGTCATTTCTATCTGCAAATGCTTGCTGGATTTTTAAAATAAGTATACTTTTGCGGATAATTATCATTAAATAGCGCAAATGGGTCGACTTAAAAAATTAAAAAAGATAAGAATTCACCGTGAAGGAACACATATTTTATGGGGTAGCTTTTTTCTGCTACTAATTATAAATGCAGCCCTTTACTGGGGAATTGATTGTAAAATACCATTCTACCTGATGGCTCTGGTCAGTGTTATAGTCTATCTGTTGATGGTTAACTTTTTCCGTTGCCCGATCCGCCTGTTCGGACAAGATACTGAAAGGATCGTAGTTGCACCGGCCGATGGGAAAATCGTAGTTATTGAAGAGGTAGACGAACATGAATACTTTCATGACCGCCGGATCATGGTATCCATTTTCATGAGCATTCTAAACGTACATGCCAATTGGTACCCGGTGGATGGAGTCGTCAAAAAAGTCTCTCACGAAAACGGCAAGTTCATGAAAGCATGGCTTCCGAAAGCCAGCACAGAAAACGAGCGTTCAATGGTTGTTATTGAAACTCCCGAGGGTGTAGAGGTCATGGCACGGCAAATAGCCGGTGCAATGGCACGCCGCATCGTAACATATGCCGAGCCGGGTGAGGAATGTTATATTGACGAACATTTGGGCTTTATTAAATTTGGTTCCCGTGTAGATGTATATCTCCCGTTAGGTACAGAAGTGTTCGTAAAGATGGGACAAACCACTACAGGAAACCAGACTGTGATAGCCAAACTAAAATAACTAAGCAATGGCTAACTGTATTACCCGTCATATACCCAATACAT
>ERZ860668.1720-NODE-1720-length-13065-cov-3.819985_pt1 | contig 13065 bp, 10 predicted proteins | sample MGYA00510062_ERZ860668 | MGnify/ENA primary metagenome ERZ860668 (study PRJEB30046, sample SAMN00715258) | human gut metagenome | study: EMG produced TPA metagenomics assembly of the A metagenome-wide association study of gut microbiota in type 2...
CTTTTTTCGTTCCCCAGTTTCTATCTGTCTGAGAATAATCCATGCTTTATCACTTAATACATCGCTGATGATATTTCCAATATTTTTTTCTAAAGCCTCCCTCAGGCATTGTTCACATAATGTTAAAGCCTCTTTATATCTTTTTTGTTTGTTATATGTGACCGTCAGATTTCTAAGAATTAACACTTTCATATAATCTGCATACGCTCCAAAAATATAATCCTTTTGCAAGCATTGTAGCAGTCTCTCAAAAATATACACCGCCTCATCCACATCCCCGGCATGTGCATAAGCATTTGCAAGGCTCATCAGATTCATGATTTCCTGTTCGGTAAACGGGAAATCTTTTTTCAGACATTCCTCATAATCCGGAAGTGTCAGCCGGACTGCCTCCTGCAATTTTTCGATTGTTGTCTGATTGTCACTTCTTTTGCAGTAATAGTCCATCAATGCTTCTGACTTTAAAAGATACTGCCTGGTGATCACATTATCATCCGCTTTCTCTTTCATCCTGCCTAAATATAAATCTGCTTTTTCATAGTCATAATTCTGCATTGCCTGCTCAAAAAGTTTTCGTTCCTCTAACAGTTCTAAGTTCTTCCCAACACAGATGGCATAGCTCTTTTCCGGTACACGCTCCATTTTTGCCATGAGTCTTGCATACAGTTCTCTTTTTACGCGAGTCTTTCCGCTCTCGATACGATACAATGTCTGTACCGAACAAATCTCATCACTCAGTTCTTCCCTGGACATTCCAACAAACTCTCTTGTCATCCGTATTATATCTCCGGCTCTGTAGTTTGACATACTAATCCCTCACCATACTTTTCTGCATCCCGTGCCTTTTCATCCTGCCCCTCCAACTGATACAGACACGCAGCAATCTTACATTCTTCCATCGCTTTCTTTAACAGCATATTTTTATCCGCATTTTTTGGCGTGAGCTTTTCTCTCGTTTTTGCCCGCAGAAAATAGATGTCTGCAAGATGATAAAAACCCGCTCCCTCACTGATACATTGAATCGCTTTTTCTGTGTAAAACATAATTTTTCTGTAATCATTTTTTCTCTGTTGTATGGAGATCAGCTCTAAAAAGATATCCGTACTGACTTTTTCTTTTTTGCCCCCGGACTGATACCCACTGACATACGCTAAAATATTTAATAATTCCTGTTCTGCCATCTCTGTCTTCGACGGATCATAGTGTATGAGCAGCAGTATCATCCCGATCTCAACCGGACTGTACAGACGCACCTTTTCCATTGATTTCCTAAACTCAGGAATTGTGAGACAGATTCCTTTTTCTAAAATCCCACACAAACTGCTTCCAGTATTCTTTTCTGCGATCATGGTACGTGCTTCCTGATAAAGACAATATTGTTCATGTACAGATTCATCCTGTGGCATGACTCCCCGGTATTCTCTAATCTTCTTTTTCGCAGTTTTTACCTGATTGTTTTCCACAGATTTTTCAATCTGCTCCCTCATTTTCCACAATTCATAATCTTGTTCACTTAAAATTGTTTCAAACAGAGTGACTTCTTTTCCAATCCTTCCAAGCAGTGTCTGTCCAAGAAGTGAATCGACCTCCCTGCTCCCCTGTTCCAGTCTCGACAAAGTGGTAACAGAACAGATTCCTCTGCAGATATCTTCCTGTCTCAGGTGATACTTCTCCCTGTAATATTTTAATACCACTTCCATCATCTTTTGTTCCATAACCCACGCTCTTTGCACCTTCAGATTTTTACGCTTTTCATTGTTCCTTTAATATTCCAAATCTACACCAGAACATCTCCCTCTCTTTTTCCCTGCCTTCAAACCACTCATCTTTGATCTCAGCCCTCTGGTTCAGCCCGATCTTTTTTACCGCCTCCACCGCAGCCTCACGCTGTGACATTTTCCGGTTTCCGGTAGTCATGCAGTTTGCACCATCTGGCGTATCATATGCCAAAAAAGTCTGGTTGAGATCCATCAGGTCAAACAGGCGTACCGGCTGGTTTGTGCGGTTGTCCACCAGAAATCCCCAGTTTCCCCAGTGGCGGTCCGTGTTGCCAATCAGGTAATCGAGCAGGTTCATCATGTAGTAGGAATATGCATCCAGCTTTAACACGAAATCCATAACGTGAATGTCATGATTTGCTGCATAGATCTCAAATGCCTCCATCGATACCATGCTGTAATCCACCGACGTAATGATTCTGCTTTTTGAAACTTTCTGTCCGTCAAACATGCTTTCCTCATAAAGCACCTGTCTGCAGTCAAAACAGCGGCAGATCTTACTTGACAGGATTTCATTTTCCACAGCCCTGATGTTTCCATCTTTTAAAAGTGCAAACGAATTTTTCTCCCTGATCCACGCTTTTGGAAACACACCGTTGGTTGAGAGATCGTCCGCGATCTGGTAACTGTTCTCTACCGTCATCTGTTTTCCGCGCAGGGAAATATCTACAAGTGCATTATCCAGATGATTTTCAAAAAGATTGATCTGCGCAAATGTGATATTCTCCCCTTTTTCCCGAACCCAGAAAATATCAGTCAGTGACAGACAGTGATAGGACAGCGCTATTTTGGCACGGTCACGGTCGGTCTGTGCCTGCAGTGCCCCGATACTGTTTAAAATTTCCTTTGCATAGACACGGTCAAGTGTCAGGACACGGGTTGCACACCAGTAATAAAAATTCGTGAGGTTATCCATGCGGATATCGAGATCATCATTTTCTGCTGTATCCTCCAGATAAATCGAAAAGGGCAGAAACGCCCTGTCCAAAACTGTGCATACTCCGTTCGTCCCAATGTCTGCTACTACCTTTTCGCCATGCATTAGTTCATACACTGTTTTTTCCATTCAGCTTCTGCCCTTTCTTCACTATACGGTTATCTATTCTTCCTCATCCTCGGAACCATCAGCCTCTGCGCGCTCTAACAGTTCTTTCATCAGCTCGTCGTCTGTCTCTGTATTTTCTACAGATGCCTTTTTTGCATTTTCCGCAGCGATGGCTGCACTTTCCTTTTCTTCCTCCTCACTGAGCAGTTCGGATGTGTCTGCATTGTCGATCAGACTCTTATCCTCACGGACTTTTGCGATACTTGCCACAGTGACATTCTCATCTAAGTTGATGAGTTTGACACCGGAAGTAATTCTTCCGAGCAACGTTGTATCACTGACTTTGATACGGATAATAATTCCTTCGGTGGTGATCAGCATCAGTTCATTGTCCTGGTTTACCGCTTTCACGCCGACAATATTTCCAGTCTTTTCGGTGATCTTGTAACATTTTACACCCTTACCGCCACGGTTCTGCGTGGTAAATTCGGAGATCAGTGTACATTTTCCAAGACCTTTTTCTGAAACGATCATGAGTGCATCCCCCTGGGACTGCATCTGCATACCGATAACTTCATCCCCATCCGTAAGATTCATACCGATGACTCCCATGGAAGTACGGCCTGTTTTTCTTACATCTGTCTCTTTAAACCGGATACACTGACCATATTTCGTCACTAAGAAAACATCCTGATTGTTATCTGTCTTTTTTACCTCGATCAGCTCATCATCTTCCCTTAAACTGATCGCAGCAAGTCCTGTCTTTCTGACATTTGCATAGTCGGTGATCGGTGTTTTCTTCACAATGCCTTTCTTTGTCGCCATGAACAGGAAATGTCCTTCCGTGTATTCACGAATCGGGATAACTGCCGTAATTTTCTCGCCCGGCTGGAGCTGGAGCAGGTTTACGATCGCAGTTCCCCTTGCGGTACGGCTTGCCTCCGGAATCTCGTAAGCCTTGATACGGTATACACGTCCGGTGTTTGTGAAGAACATCATGTAGTGATGGGATGTCGTCATCAAAAGTTCTTCGATGTAATCGTCATCGATCGTCTCCATTCCCTTGATTCCCTTACCACCACGGTTCTGTGCGCGGAAATTGTCAAGGCTCATGCGCTTGATGTAACCTAATTTTGTCATGGTAATGACAGTGTTTGTTACTGGAATCAGATCCTCCATGGAAATGTCGTACTCGTCAAATCCGATCGATGTTCTTCTGTCATCGCCGTATTTATCCGCAATAAGCAGAATCTCCGTACGGATTACGCCGAGCAGTTTTTTCTTGTCTGCCAAAATTGCACGCAGTTCTGCAATGCGGTCCATCAGCTCTGCATACTCTGCTTCGAGTTTCTCACGTTCCAGACCTGTCAGTGCACGCAGACGCATATCTACAATTGCCTGTGACTGTGCATCGCTTAAGGAGAAACGCTCCATCAAACGTGATTTTGCTTCCTGCGTATTCTGGCTGCTCCTTATGATGCTGATGACTTCATCTATATTGTCAAGTGCGATCAGCAAGCCCTCTAAAATGTGGGCGCGCTCTTCCGCTTTGTTTAATTCGTATTTGGTTCTTCTGGTAACTACCTCTTCCTGATGGATCAGGTAATACTTTAACATGTCGTAGAGGTTTAAAACTTTCGGCTCGTTATTTACCAGTGCTAACATGATCACGCCAAACGTATCCTGAAGCTGTGTATGTTTGTAAAGTAAATTCAATACGACATTCGGATTGACATCACGGCGAAGTTCGATACAGATACGCATACCCTGGCGGTCGGACTCATCACGCAGATCTGTGATTCCATCCACTTTTTTATCGCGGACTAACTCGGCGATCTTCTCGATCAGTCTCGCTTTGTTGACCATATACGGAAGTTCGGTTACCACGATACGGTTTTTGCCGTTTTGCATTGGTTCGATATCTGTAATTGCACGCACACGCACTTTTCCACGTCCGGTACGGTAAGCCTCATTGATCCCGGCTGTTCCAAGGATCATGCCTCCGGTAGGAAAGTCCGGTCCCTTTACGATGGAGAGTAATTCTTCGATGTCGGTATCGCGGTCCTCCTCAACTTTGTTGTCAATGATCTTTACCACGGCATTAATCACTTCACGCAGATTGTGCGGCGGAATATTTGTTGCCATACCAACGGCAATACCGGTAGTTCCGTTTACTAAAAGGTTCGGATAACGGGATGGCAGAACGGTAGGTTCTTTCTCCGTCTCATCAAAGTTTGGCACGAAATCAACGGTGTCTTTTCCGATATCGGCAAGCATTTCCATGGAAATTTTACTGAGACGTGCCTCCGTATATCGCATGGCAGCCGCGCCATCGCCGTCCACGGAACCAAAGTTTCCATGACCGTCAACTAACGGATATCTGGTCGACCACTCCTGTGCCATATTTACAAGTGCACCATAAATAGAACTGTCCCCGTGCGGATGGTATTTACCCATCGTATCACCGACGATACGCGCACATTTACGATGCGGCTTATCCGGACCATTGTTCAGCTCTATCATTGAGTAAAGCACACGGCGCTGTACCGGTTTTAAACCATCCCTTACATCCGGGAGCGCACGCTGTGCAATAACACTCATGGCATAATCGATATAGGATGTTTCCATCGTTTTTTTCAAATCGACGTCATGAATCTGATCAAAAATTTTATCATCCATCTGATTTCTTCTCCATTTCTAACTCGTCTCTGTCATCCGAACTTCTGCAAACGGATCACATTTTCTAAAAATCCGGCTGCACCTATCTGTTAAATATCCAGATTCTGTACATACTTTGCATTTTCCTCGATAAACTCACGTCTCGGTTCTACCTTGTCACCCATCAAAGTCGTAAATGTCACATCAATCTCCGAAGAATTTTCCTCATCGATCATAACACGTTTTAAAATACGTTTTTCCGGATCCATAGTCGTCTCCCAGAGCTGCTCGGCATCCATCTCTCCAAGTCCTTTGTAACGCTGGATTTTGTTATTGCCATCACGTCCGATTTCAACCAGGATATTGTTTAATTCAGCGTCATCGTACGCATACCAGATATTTTTATTTTTCTCAATCTTGTAAAGCGGCGGAGTTGCAAGATATACATGTCCCTGCTTGATAAGTTCCGGCATAAAACGGTATAAAAATGTCAGCATCAGTGTCGCAATATGAGCACCATCGACATCGGCATCCGTCATAATAATGATCTTGTCATAACGCAGCTTGGAAATATCAAAGTCTTCATGAATTCCGGTACCAAATGCAGTGATCATTGCTTTGATCTCGGCATTGCCGTAAATTTTATCCAGTCTCGCTTTTTCCACATTCAGAATTTTACCACGTAAAGGAAGAATTGCCTGTGTTGCACGGCTTCTTGCTGTCTTTGCAGAACCACCCGCGGAATCTCCCTCGACGATAAAGATCTCACAGTTTTTCGGATCTTTGTCCGAACAGTCTGCAAGTTTTCCAGGTAAGGAAGTACCTTCCAAGGCTGTTTTTCTTCTGGTCAGGTCACGCGCTTTTCTCGCTGCCTCTCTCGCACGCTGCGCAAGCAGAGATTTTTCACAGATACTCTTTGCAACTGCAGGATTCTGCTCTAAGAAATATGTGAGCTGCTCACTTACCACGGAATCCACTGCTCCACGCGCCTCGCTGTTTCCGAGTTTCTGTTTTGTCTGTCCCTCAAACTGCGGCTCCTCGATCTTGACGCTGATGATGGCTGTTAAGCCCTCACGGATATCCTCGCCGGTGAGAGCCGGCTCATTGTCCTTTAAGAGCTTATTCTTTCTTCCGTAATCGTTGAATGTCTTTGTTAAGGCATTTCTGAAACCGGTGAGGTGGGTTCCTCCTTCCGGTGTATTGATATTATTTACAAAGCTGTAAATATTCTCGGTATAAGAATCGTTGTGCTGCATGGCAACCTCTACCAGCACGTTGTCCTTCTTGCCCTCGCAGTAGATCACATTGTCATAAAGCGGCACGTTGCTGCGATTTAAGTAGGAGACAAACTCCTTGATACCGCCTTCGTAGTGGAATACTTTTTCTTTCTTGTCCTCGCGGTCATCTCTGAGAATGATCTTTAAATTCTTTGTAAGGAATGCCGTCTCACGGAGACGGATCTTTAAAGTATCGTAATCATAGACAGTCTCCTCAAAGATGGTCTTGTCCGGAAGGAACGTTACTTTTGTACCATGTTTATCTGTCGGGCAGTCACCCACGATCTTTAACGGGTACATGGTCTTTCCGCGCTCATAGCGCTGCCTGTAGACCTTTCCTCCGTGGTAGACTTCAACCTCCAGCCACTCGGATAAGGCATTTACAACAGAAGCTCCTACACCGTGCAGGCCGCCGGATACCTTGTATCCCCCACCGCCGAACTTACCTCCGGCATGAAGGATCGTAAAAACGACTTCAACTGCAGGAAGTCCCGCTTTTTTCTGGATATCGACCGGAATTCCCCGTCCGTCATCGACAACGGTGATGGAATTGTCGGAATTGATCTGTACATCGATGGTATCGCAGTATCCTGCAAGAGCCTCGTCCACCGCATTGTCTACGATCTCATATACCAGATGGTGAAGTCCCCTCGAAGACGTACTTCCAATGTACATTCCCGGTCTTTTTCTTACAGCCTCAAGTCCTTCCAGAATCTGGATTTGATCTGCATTATATTCTGCGCTCATGAAGTTCCTCCTTTAGTCTTCGCTCTCTACCGTTCCTTCAACAATCTTAAAAATCTTGTCCATCCGGAATTTGCTGTTTACAAACTCATCCAGACCCGTACAGGTGATCAGGGTCTGAATATGGGTAATTTCTGAAAGTAAATGTTCCTGTCTCTTGCTGTCAAGTTCAGAAAGGACGTCATCCAGAAGAAGCACCGGATAATCCTTTACGATCTTTTTCACCAGCTCGATCTCCGCAAGTTTTAAAGAAAGAGCTGCCGTTCTCTGCTGTCCCTGGGACCCGAACCGCCTGATATCCGTTCCGTTTACGATGAAGTTCAGGTCATCGCGGTGGGGACCGGTCAGAGTCTGCCTCTGCCTGATCTCCTGAAACTGGTTCTTCGCAAGCTGCTCCCTGAAATTTTCCGGCGACACATTCGGCTCGTAGGCGATAGAGAGTGTTTCCTTTCCGCCCGAGAGCCCCGCGTGGATCTCCGCAATCAGGGGATTCAGCTCTTTTATAAACTCAGAACGCATAATTATAAGTTCTGTGCCGTACTTTAAGAGCTGCTCATTCCACATGGGGAGCGTCTCTTTTAAGGACGTGTTGTAGTCTATGTCCTTTAATAGTTTGTTTCGTTGTATAACCGTTTTGTTATACTGTGCCAGATTGTAGACATACAGCCTGTTTAGCTGGCAGAGTTCCAGGTCGACGAAACGTCTCCGCTCGGCGGGTCCGTTCTTGATAATGTTCAGATCTTCCGGTGAAAAGAAGATCACATTGACGATTCCGAAAAGTTCACTGGCTTTTTTGATCGGAACTCCGTTCACCGCGACCCCTTTTGCCTTATTTTTCTTCAGATGCATATCGATCCGGTAGGGAATTCCATCCCGCCGGACCATCATTTTGATGTGGGATTCGTCCGCGCCGAACCGGATAATTTCTTTATCTTTGCTGCCCCGATGCGATTTTGTTGTGCTGCACACATAGACTGCCTCCAGGATATTTGTCTTTCCCTGGGCATTATCTCCATAAAGAACGTTCGTCCCTTTATGAAAATCAATATGTAAATGACTGTAATTTCTGTAATCTGACAGCTCGATGGATTCTATAAACATGAAAAAATCCTTTAATTTTCTACCTTAAATGTCTTTCCGTCATAGGAAACCGTGTCTCCCGGGTAAAGTTTTTTGCCTCGCTGGGTCTCAACTTCCCCATTTACTTTTACAAGCCCGTCCTGAATTACAAACTTTGCGTCCACTCCGGAGCCGACCAGACCTGCAAGTTTCAATGCCTGTCCAAGCTTGATAAACTCATCTTTTAAGTGAATACTTTCCATTTTTCTCCTTTTTTATTCCAGATATATGAAAAAATCGACCCGAAACCCCGGATTTTACCGGAACTTCGGGGAAATTTCATCTGATTTTAAATCGCAGCGGCGTTAAAGTTTACCGGCAGGATCAGATAAATGTAGCTCTCATCCTCATCTTTGATGAAACACGGAGATTTCGCATTCATCATATAGAGGGTAACTTCCTCATCATCAATGATCCGCAGCGCATCACTTAAGAATTTCGGGTTGAATCCGATCATCAGATCCTGTCCTGTTTTGTGGATCAGGATCTCCGCGTTCATGGTACCGAAGCTGGAATTTAATTTCAGGCTCATTTTTGAGTCTTCAATGTTCAGAATGATCGGTTTTTTGTCATTTTCGCGGATTAAAATGATAGCTCTCTCGATGCTGTCCAGGAAATCTTTCTTATTCAGAGACACTTTTGTGGCATAATCGCTGGAAAGCATCTGGTCTACTTTGAAATATTCGCCCTCGATCAGGCGGGAAACTACGATCGTATCATCAAATTCGAAGAGAATATGGTTCGCTCCGAAGAAGATCTGGACCTCTTTTTCGTTGTCACCGGTGAGAATTTTACTGATTTCGTTCAGAGTTTTTCCCGGAACGATGACTTTTGTGCTTTCATATTCATCTTTTAATACAATTTTACGAATTGCCATACGATGTCCGTCGAGAGAAACGACTCGGAGTGTATCACCGTTTACCTCAAAAAGTTCGCCTGTCATCATCTTGTTGCTGTCGTTGACAGAGATGGAGAAGATCGTCTGGCGGATCACCTCTTTTAAGGAAAACTGGGAGAGTGTGATGTTTTTATTTCTCTCAATATACGGAAGATAGGAGAATTCCTCTCCATCTTTGCCCTGAATTTTGAATACAGAGTTCTCACAGGTGATCACAGTATTGAATTTTTCATCAGATTCGATGGTTACAAGGGAATCTGAATCGGATAATTTTCTTGCGATTTCAGAAAAAAGCTTTGCATCCAGTGCAATTTTACCTTTTTCAAGGATATCACCTTCAACTTTTGTCTCAATGCCGAGCTCCATATCGTTGGCAGTCAGCTTGATCTCATCAGTAGAAGCGTCGATCAGAATGCACTCTAAAATAGGCATCGTTGTTTTTGACGGAACTGCCTTGAGAACAATATTGATACCGTTTAAGAGAGCGGTTTTCTGGAATGTCAGTTTCATAGTTGTTGATAACTTCCTTTCTTAAGAAACGTTCACAAATAAAGAAATATATAAAAGATATTAGTCTTAACAGTAGTAGGGAGTGTGAATTTGTTTATAAGGGGGAAAACCCTAATGAAACCATGAAAAAACCTCTGTGAAAACCATTGTGGGTAACTCTGCAAATCCAAAAGGACAACCCGGGAGTTTTCCACAGGCAAAAATCGGGAAAAATCATCCTCATTTTATCCACAAATTTTCAACGGGATTTCCACGAAAAAATCCACAAGCTTACTGTGGGTTGATTTTTTTCTTTAAAATATCGATCGTGTTCTTTAAATTCTCGTCGGTCTTTAATTCGCTGGCAATCTTTTTTGTTCCGTGAATGATCGTTGTATGATCGCGGCCGCCGAGAGCTTTTCCGATGTTCTGGAGAGACTCGCTCGTCATATCGCCGCAGAGATACATGACGATCTGGCGCGGGAATACGAGTTCTTTACTTCGTTTCTGGCCGATGAGATCAAGGGGTGTGATGCCGAAATGCTCAGAAACTACATTAATAATAAGCTGCGGAGTCACTTCGCGGGCAGCGTTCGGGGAGATCAGATCTTTTAATGCTTCCTCTGCAAGTTCAAGATTGATTTCCTTATTATTTAGTTTGCTGGAAGCAACGATTTTTGTGAGGGCGCCTTCCAGTTCACGGATGTTGGATTTTACATTGGTAGCGATATATTTGATGATCTCGTTATCGATGTTGTATCCTTCAAGTTCTTCCTTTTTCCGGAGAATCGCCATCCGGGTTTCATAATCCGGCGGCTGGATATCTACGGTGAGTCCCCATTCGAAACGGGAACGGAGACGGTCTTCCAGAGTTTCAATTTCTCTTGGAGGACGGTCGGAGGAAATAATGATCTGCTTTTTTGCCTCGTAGAGGGCATTGAATGTATGGAAAAATTCCTCCTGGGTACTTTCTTTTCCGATAATAAACTGGATATCGTCGATCAGAAGCACGTCATTGTTTCTGTATTTTTCACGGAATTCCGTGGTGGAAACGTTGTTTTTGTTTCGGATCGCGTCGATCAGTTCGTTTGTAAATTTCTCGGATGTCACGTACAGAATCTTTGCGCTCGGGTTATTTTTCAGGATGAAGTGGGCGACGGAATGCATTAAGTGCGTCTTCCCGAGTCCCACGCCTCCATAAATAAATAACGGATTATAAATTTCGCCCGGGGATTCCGCAACTGCAAGGGATGCGGCATGGGCAAGGTTGTTGTTTTTTCCGACGACAAAGGTATCGAAGGTGTAACGCGGATTTAAGTTCGCGTTTTGGAGAGCAAGCTGACTGACCGTATTGTTGGTTACATTGATCAGACGGTTCTCTTTTTCCGGTTCCTTCACGTCAGATTTTAACTTGAAATCGAGTTCGCACTGAAATCCTGTAATTTCTTCGATCGTAATTTTCAACAGGAACTCATATTTCTTTTTCACATAGCTGATAAACGCGGAATCAGGCACCAGGATCGTGAGGATATCTTTATCCACAGAATCCGGGATCAGCGGCAGCAGCCATGTGCGGTAGGACACCTCTGAAATATCGTGTTCTTCCTTTATATTTAAGAGGATATCATCCCATTTCTCTTTGATTTCTTCCAGCATATTCATACTCCTAAACATGTGTATAACGATGTGCATAGTTGTGGAAAAGGCGGAAACCTGTCCACAAAAGCATATAAACCCACTCTGAATTTATTCTAGCGTAAAACGGAATAATTTTCAATGTCAAATGTGAAAATCCACAACTTTTCCAGTGACTTATCCACAACTTATCCACGATTTGGGGATAAGTTGATAATTATGAGTGGAAAACATGTGAATAGCCACATAACAAGATGTGCGCCAGGAACGGACAGAAAAAATACAATAAATTGTGTCCGTGGGAGAAAGACACCGAAATCAGAAGGGAAAGAAAGAACGATTTTAGAGGACTGGACGTTGGAGAGGGCGTATATGAGGGAAAAATGAAAAACCGAAAAAAATTAAGGCAGCAGGGGAGAAAAAAGGGTGAGATCGGGAGAAAGAAGGCGACAACAGGAATTATATTGTAGGAAGTAAAATTGAAAAGTAAAAATAAATGGAAAATTTTAGAGAAAGAATTTGACGGCATCACGCTGACACGCTATAATGCAAGACGTGACTATATTGCATTGTATCTCGCAAGAGAACAGTAGCAGGAGGAAAAAGAAAAATGAAAATTGAAAAGAAAGTTCTGGACATGTCCCTCGCCGGGATCTTCACTGCGATCATCATCGCCATGTCGGTCGTACCGTTTCTCGGTTACATTCCGTTAGGCTTTATGAACGCAACGATCATCCACGTCCCGGTCATCATCGGAGCGATCATCCTTGGACCGAAGTACGGCGCTTACTTAGGACTGGTATTTGGTGTGACCAGCCTTGTAAAAGCGACCATTGCCCCGGGAGTGACCTCCTTCGTATTCAGCCCGTTCGTTACGATCGGCGGATACAGCGGAAACATGTGGAGCGCCGTGATCGCCATCGTGCCGCGTGTATGCATCGGCATCGTTGCTTATTTTGTTTATAAGCTGATCATGAAAGCAGCTCACGGAATCAAAGGCAGCCAGACCGTTGCCCTCTGGGTGGCTGGTATCGCAGGAGCTATGACAAACACACTGCTTGTCATGAACGGAATTTATATCTTCTTCGGACAGAGCTACGCGGCTGCGTCCAACAAGGCAGTGGAGCACATCTACGATGTGATCCTGGGAATCATCCTGGGATTTGGTATCCCGGAGGCGATCGTCGCAGGTATCCTTACGACGGCCATCACGAAGGTTCTGTTTAAAATCATGAAAGATAACGGCTGATCGGAAAGAGCCGGTTATATATGAATACCTTTCAGAAGCGTGGTGTGGCAGCTTCCGGAAGAAGATCAGGTATAAAAAATGAGAGCAGCGGAAAATAATAACGCTGCAGCTTCTATAATATGATACCAGGGTCAAAAGGTCAGAAGTTCGACGCAAGCTTGCTTGCAGGAGAA
>ERZ860668.1733-NODE-1733-length-12998-cov-3.742718_pt1 | contig 12998 bp, 14 predicted proteins | sample MGYA00510062_ERZ860668 | MGnify/ENA primary metagenome ERZ860668 (study PRJEB30046, sample SAMN00715258) | human gut metagenome | study: EMG produced TPA metagenomics assembly of the A metagenome-wide association study of gut microbiota in type 2...
GGCTTTGTCATGGTTGGTCGCTCCTTTCTGCTCATAGGCATAGAAAAAGGACAATCGATTTTCACGACTGTCCTCTCGGATTGGTTATGTAATTGTAAAATGTTATTTTTCATTAAACTTTTGAATATCTCCGTAATCTTTAAGCTCACTATTTTCAAAAGCTTGTTGTAAATTATCGCTATCCCAAAACAACACATTTCCACTTGAGGTCAAGGGCAACAAACAAGAATCAGCTTTCAGTATTTTTGCCGGATTGTCTATTAGCATAACCAGAGGATTTTTTGCTTCTATCGGCTTCGCTGATCCAAGAGTTACATTTACAGGAAATGCAAGCAGACCGCCACCTTCGTATTCGTATAACCCTGTTCCTTCTGGCAATACACTTCCGTCGTTTGTCAATATCGGCATTTGACTGTCTAAAAACTCTTGCATACTTTTTGATAAGCTGCTATATTCTATGGGTTTTAATTTGCCAGAATCGCCAAAGTTTTCAATCCATTTGGGATTTGTAAACACCAAATGGTCATAATCTCCCAGCTCGGCAGAAAGTTCAATAGCGCTATCTACTACATAGGAGAGGAGCAAATTGTCCTCTTGGTCAGATAGCAAATTGCTTCCAGCAGTTATCAGTTCTTCATCTTCGTATACTGTATCTATGTCAGTATATTCTATATAGCTAATTCCGGTCATGTCATATTCGGAAAGCTTATTTGTATTTCCGCACCCGGTTAAACTAATCACAAGTGCTAATGCAGACATGATTATAATGTTGTTATGTTTCATAGATTCCTCCATTTTCTGTTTGTTGCCCATTAATTAAAGAAGTATAACACAAACTTATGAACAAATCCACATCATTTCAGCCTGTCGGCAGCATCGTGTTCTCTGGCATACTCCCACGCCGCTTCTCGGCGTTCTTCACTGTATGAGGCGGTCAGATGGAAAGAGAAAACGTCAAGATATAACTGGGCATATTCTAATGGCTCATCAATGGCAAGTGCGTTTAATGTGCACAATCCGATCCGGGAGTGGTCTTTAAGTTCTTCTCAGCTTCCTAACAGTCAATGCGAAGCGTATAACCATCAATGCTGTTCCTGTGTGGATTGTATTCTGCAAATATTTTTATCATCGTATCGAATCTCCTTATCATTCAATCAAGAGGAAGCATTAGAAAAAGCATCTACGTTGTTGGAGCAGTTGTATGGGATTGATACGGATACGCTTGCAGTCGAAACAGAATATGATCAGGCATTAGACGGAAATGGAGAGATATTTACAACAGATCATATTACTTATCGGGATGAAGCGGCAGGTATTTCCTATATGGTATCCGTAAATCTGCAGAATGGAGAAATAAAGACTGTTTCAGCAGAAAAAGACACTGGTTCAAATTATTCCAAAGAAATAGCGGAAAATGCAGCACAGTACCAGGGACTTTCTTTGGATGCAGAGAAGATGGCACATGCATATATGGGAGAAAATGCTGTGTGGACTGCAAAACAGATCGAATATATGCGGGATGAAAAGCAGATGCTTGGAACAGGAATCGTAAATTATATCTTTGTGACAGATACAGATGCCTGTGTTATAAGTTATAGCTGCGCACAGCAGTATTTCTATCAGGTTCGGCAATTTTCAAAGGACGAGTTAGACAGCTACTTGTCAGATGAAAAAGAGCAGGGGGCATTGAGAAGCCTGGAACAGATAATAGCAGACGTAAAGTAGTGAAAAGCATCATATGAAAATACGACAAAAAGTGGCAGGAGATAAAAAACTTCTGTCACTTTTTGTCGTTGAATAAGTGTTAAGTTTCCTCCAAGTTCAAATCAACGTATATATCTATTAAGAGTCAATACATTCGATACAGAATGATTCAGTCAGGAGCGATGTTAGTTGCAGACAATAAGCTCAGTCAGTTAGAAGCAAGGTTCTCTTGCAAACAAACCCATGTGGATATAACAGGAGCAATTCTGTTCATATTAAAAAGAAAATATTCGGATATCGGAAAGCAGGGCATCATGCTCTGCTTTTTCGTATTCCCAAAAAGAAGGAGGAACAGAAAAAATGAAGATCACAATTCAAAATGGCGAGCTGGAGCAGAAAGTTGGGATTGCGCTCAAAGGTGTAAATGGCAGGAATAGCACAAAGCCGATCTTAAAATGCATCATCATCAAAGCAAAAGAGGATGAAATCCTGCTGGAAGCTACCAACCTGGAGATTGGATTACGGGTGAAGATAGACGGAACGGTAGAAGAGGAAGGATGCTGTGCGATTGATGGAAAATCACTGGCAGACATTTCCAGAAAAATGCCTGAGGGTGATGTGGTAATTCAATCGGATGAAAAAACGGCTGTGATATCCGGGAAAAAGGTGAAGATCAAACTGCCAGTCAGCGATGTCGAGAGCTTTCCAGGACTTCCGGATCTGACAGAAATGAAAGTGAGTTGCAGCGTTTTACAGGGAGCGTTGAAAGATGCCTTAAATGGTGTACTATTTTCGATTGCAGTTACAGAAGTAAATCAAATGCTGTCTGTGGTACATGTTAAGTGTGAGGAAGGGCAGATGCGTCTGACCGGGCTGGATGGTCATCGGATCGCAATCCGGGCGCTGGAGGTACAGACCGAGGAAATGGAATTAAATCTTCCGGGAATCCCATTAAAAGAGATCGCCAAGCTGTTAAATAGTGAGGAGCAGAAAGTAGATCTGTGTGTGACGGAGCATCTGGCTTGCTTTCTGATGCCAGATGTCTGGGCATCTATGCGGCTGGTTGAGGAAAAATATTTTGATATTTCCGCTTTCCTCCAAGATAAGACAAACAGGAATATCAGAATCGATAAGACAAAGTTAAAAGACAGTGTTTCCAGGGCGTTACTGCTGTTGGCAGATAAGGTGCAGAAGCCAAAAAAACCATGGGAGTTATTTGGACTTACGAAGGATGCCTTTCACAGACTGCGGCAGATCAATGGGGGAAAAGAGGAGATATTGTGGTTTCAGTATATGGAGCAACAGCATCTTACACTTCCCAATGCGGTTATCTGTGGAATGGCAAAAGAAGGCATTGAGCCTGCAAATATTTCCGGTGTGCCGTTATCTCCGACGGTCATCTATAATTACCTGAAACGGCAGGCGACTGGATGCAAGGGCAGACGGCACATGCGGGAACTGCTTGGCACTTGGGAAGATTACCTTTCCATGGTGGCATATCTGAAGATGCCGATAGATCAGGATATGGTCTTACGTCCCGCGACCTGCTTTTGGCGCACCGCGAAGTGCTCTCCAAGTGTGGAGGAAAGGAGAAAGGGCTCCGGGTTGTAGAGATTGCTAATAAATTTCCACGTGTGGAAGCGGTACTGGCATCCATCAAAGAAAAATATGAGTATGTTGGAAAGACATTTTCGATTGTGGTTCCGGAAAAGATTGAGCAGATCATAGAGGAAGGACAGGCATTGAAACATTGTCTTGACCGTTCAGACCGCTATTTTGAGCGGATTGCAAACCAGGAGTCCTATATTGTGTTCCTGCGTCGGACAAAAGCAATGGAGCAACCCTATTATACGCTGGAGATCGAACCGGATGGCACGACACGTCAGAAGCGGACAGTGGGAGATAACCAGAACAATGATTATCATCGGGCAGAGAAGTTTTTGAAAAAGTGGCAGGCGGCGATCAGACCAAGGCTTTCACAGGAGGATTTTGAGCGTCAGGAGATCAGTCGTCAGTTGCGGATGTATGAACTGGAGTCTCTGCGTAACGACAAAGTCACCGTCCATGGCGGAAGCCATGCAGGGGAACTGTTGGCGGATATTTTAGAAGCTGACCTGATGGAAGCATAAAGATTTACAAAGGCATATTTCGTTAATATACATATTCCCAAGAAAAATATGAGGAAATATATATGAAAAAAACAGAAAAAAGATTAATAACCTTGTCAGATGGAACACGCATGGGTGGAGAATTATTAGTATTTAGAACAGATGCTCCGGCAGAAGTGTTGTCAGAGTTGGAAAAAATATCCTGCGAGATTTTTATCAACGGAGCTGATTATGAGGACGTTCCTATATGGGCAGATGTTTTAGAAGAGAAGGGGTATGAATTTACATATATTGATTCATGTACCCATGTAACTGCTTATGGCACATCAAGTGATTGGCTAGAGGAAACTTTTGGAGAAATCAATGAAAAATATGTCATTGAGGACCAACCCGACCTATTTTTAGGAGCTGACCTGATGGAAGCATAGAAAGCTTTCAAAATAAATTGATTGATTTGTAACAATAGTATATACTATTAAATATGTAAAAAGGAGATGGAAGCGCATCTGTAAAATGATGTGTGCAGGAGGCAGAGAAAGTGTATCTGAAAAAGATTTCTTTAGAAAATTTTAGATGTTTTGAAAAAGTCGAGGCTGACTTACAAAAGAAACTGACATTGGTTGTTGGTGCGAATGGTGCCGGAAAAACATCTCTGTTGGAAAGCATTGCCATTGCAATGAGCACCATGTTTACAGCTTTTGATGGAGCAAAAGCCATGAATATTACGAAGGAAAGTGCTCATCTGAAGGCATATAAGATCGGAAGTACCGATAACGTGCAGCCACAGTATCCGGTTCGGATAGGTGCATGGGCACAGTTGGATGAAAGACCGGAGATTTACTGGGAGAGAACGCTAAATACTGCAAAAGGGAAAACCACGATAAAAGATGCCAAACAGATCCTGGAAGTTGCATCAGATTACCAGAAACGGCTCCAGGAAGGGGATACCTCATTACTGTTGCCGATCATTGCTTATTATGGTACAGGCAGACTGTGGGATTATCATCGTGAAAAGCAGACGGACATTTTTGAAAAAAATACAAGAACAAATGGTTACATTGATTGTATGAGCGGAACAGCAAATATCAAATTGATGATGAACTGGTTCTTAAAAATGACAGTGCAAAAATACCAGAATCAGGAAAATGGGTATGGACCTGTACCGGAGCTGGAAGCAGTTTTCTCCGCGATGGAGCAATGCTATAATCGGATCACCGGTTCCAACGATGCAAAGATTCAGTACAATATAGGAACCAAGGAAATTGATGTTGCTTATACGGATGCACAGGGAATGCGCATGCGTATCCCATTAAACCAGTTGAGTGATGGCTATAAAAGCACGATCAGTCTGGTAGCGGATATTGCATACCGTATGGCTGTATTGAACCCTCAATGCCTGGGCGAAGTCTGCAAAAAAACGGATGGAATCATTTTGATTGATGAGGTGGATCTTCATCTTCATCCGGCATGGCAGAAACAGATCTTACATGACCTGACGGAGATTTTCCCAAATGTCCAGTTTGTTGTCAGCACACATGCTCCGGAAGTGATCAATTCAGTAGCAAGGGAGCAGGTGGTTGTACTGGAAAACTATCAGGCATTACCGGCACCTGCAGAGACCTATGGAAAAGATGCGAATGGCATTTTGCGTGCGATTATGCGTGTGAAAGAGCGTCCGGATGACATTATGGAGAAATTTGAGCAGTTCTATCATGCAATCGATGCACAAAAGTATACACTGGCAGCGGAGATCCTTGGAAACCTGGATGAAATCCTTGGGGATGATCCTGATCTTACAGCGATGCATATACAACTGGATTTAGAGCAGATGTAAGGGTGAATGTGTATGATAGAAATAAAAAAAGGAACGGAACCTAAGGAACTTTTGGAGTATCGAAAACAGGAGTTTGCGTCTTATGCAGATATGAAAGGCGATGTTAAAGAGAAAGTGATGAAAAGTCTGCTTTCGGAACAGGGACACCTTTGTGCATACTGCATGAGCAGGATTGATGAGGGTGACGGTAAGCATAGAGCTACGATAGAACATTGCATTCAACAGGCGGTGACAGATGAAAAAGAACGTTTGAATTATAAAAATATGGTGGCTGTATGTTGGGGAAACCGCGATGCGCATTCTAATGAGGATAAAAGCTGTGATGCGAAAAGAGGCAGTTTAAAAGTTGACAAGCAAGATATGAAAAAAATCAACGTGTTTGATGGCAGGACATTGATGGATATCAAGTATGCTTCTGACGGTACGATTTATTCTGATGATGAGGATGTAAATGAAGATCTGAACCTAAGATTAAATCTGAATTGCGAAGCACGTAGATTAAAGGAATGTCGTCGGCAGGCACTTTCTGCATTACATAGGAACATTGCTAGAAAATATCCAAATAAAACAGCACCAAAGTCATATTATCAAAAATTGATGGATCATTATACGGAACAACGGGAAATGAAAGAACCATATAGTGGGATTTTGATCTATTGGTTAGAAAAACATATTTAGGTAGCAAACGTATCAGGCAGGCTTTGATTTAGAGAGATTCTGAATCAGAGCCTGTTTTTGTTTATTTGAATATGTAAAATGAGTATAATGTAATTTGGCAGAAGGGATCAAAATATGTTATGTTGAATATAAGAAAAAGTTGTTAGGAGAGGCTTATGACAAAGTTATATAAATATTTGATTTCCAATTATAAACCGAATGAACCTATCTTTGTTTCTGATCTTCAGATTTCGATATCAGATGCCAATCTCCAGCAGATGTTTAATTTACTATGTGATTCGGGAAAGATTAAGAGATTTGATACTGGTATTTATTATCTCCCGAAAGAAAGTCGGCTGACGGGAGGTGTCCCGCTTGGGGCTGATACCGTCGCAAGATATAAATACGTTTCCAGAAACGGAAGGATTGATGGTTATTATTCTGGTTATACGTTCGCAAATCAGCTTGGAGTTATTACACAGGTGCCGTATACATTAGAAATCGTATCAAATAATGCAAGTGCGAAAGTGCAAGAGGTGAACTTGCAGGGAAGAAAAGTGATTCTTCGTAAAGCAAAAATCCCTGTTACTAAGGAAAATTATAAAATATTACAGTTCTTGGATTTTCTCAAAGACGTAGAGTTGTATATGGATAAAAATAATGAAGTGTATATTGATCGTATAAAACGGTATATTGTGGATGAGCAAATTTGTAAAATGGATGTGGACCTTTATATCAGGCAATATCCAGACAGGACATACCGTTCAATTTATGAAATGGGTTTATATGAGTTTTTTGTATAGTGATAAAGGACTAGCAAAAATGATTGTGTTATGGTGTTACAGTAAATAAAGAAAGTGTGGAAAATATGAATATATTTGTAGATGCCGATGCCTGCCCGGTTGTAGGAATCGTTGAGAAAATAGCTGAAAAATATAATGTGCCGGTTATTTTGCTTTGTGATACGAACCATGTGCTTGCATCTGAATATAGCGAAGTGATCATGGTTGGCGCGGGAGCAGATGCAGTAGACTATAAACTGATCAGTCTGTGCCATAGAGGGGATATTGTAGTATCACAGGATTATGGTGTGGCAGCAATGGCTCTTGGAAAAGGAGCATATGCGATCCACCAGTCCGGGAAGTGGTATACGGATGAAAATATCGATCAGATGCTGATGGAACGGCATATAAATAAAAAAGCCAGACGAAGCTCCAGCAAAAATCACATCAAAGGTCCGAAAAAGCGGACAGGTGAGGATGATGAGCATTTTGCACAGGCATTTGAAAAAATGGTACAGATGGCACAGAAAGAAACATAATAGATAAAAGTTTGTAGATGATTTTATGACACCATGATGGAAAGTGTGCAAAAGGTAAAAGATGAGGATATGTTATGGGGAAAGAAAAATTTGAAGATATTTGTGTTCAGAATTTATCGGCAAAACATTTTGGAAAGTATGTTTCTGGAAAACTAAAAGTATTTTCTATGGCACGTTGTTGTACGGAATTTACGGAAAGTCCAGACTTTTTATTTGAGATAAATAATGAATATTATGGTGTGGAGCATTTTGTGATCGATTTATTGTATAAAGAGCAGGAAGGAGTACAACGGTCAGGAAGTAGGCTTGCAGATAGCGGAATATGGGAGATCTATAAGCATCATCATGAGGCATTGATAAAAAATCAGTTTGATGCAAAAATAGCAGCAAAGGATTTGGAAAAGGCAATACAAGAAATGGCAGATTTGGTTGCTAAATTCAATTATGCTCAGTATATGGATGAGTTTAAAAGAATTGTTGAAAAACATGCAGGAAAAGTCGGGAAATATTATGAAAATATTCAGCAACCAGGAAAAACGAAAATATACTTTTTGATAGAGGAACGGAATCCGTTTAGTGGAGCATTTGGCAAAGGGATTGATTATTTTGTAAGACGTAGGGATGGAGCTTTGATAAAAAGAACTTCTCCGCAAACAATCTTAACGGTTGAAATGATGCGGGTTTTAAAAAAGTATATCGGAAAAATAGAGGGCGTCATTTTTCAAACATATGATTTTTCTGACATAAGCAATCAGATGGTTTCCATGATATATTTGGATATGACAAGTGAGAAAATGTTAAAAAGCAGTCTTGATGCCCAAAAATTAACGGTTTATCAAGATTTTTATTTTACGGCTCCATATGTCGATTTATATTTGGATGTAAAAAATTAAATTATGCAGTACAACAAGAGGGACAGTTTCGGCTGTCTCTTTTAGTTTCCGCATTTTCAAAAGTGACGTATATCAAACATATAGCCGGACAGGTTCCGGCAAATTGACATCATAGGAGGACAAAAACAAAAATGTACGCACTTACACGAAGAATACCTGAACATCAAAATATGGATCAGAACGTATGGAAGAAAAGGATAAAGTCGGCTGCGATCCGCCTGGAAGGAGTCATGCTGCTTGGGAGCATGGCGGTGGTACAGATGCATGCGACAGAAGGAAGCGATATCTTCACAAAAGCCAAAGGGATGATGAATACCCTGTATAAATCCATTGCAGGGATTTCATCTGTAACGGCAGGCTGTGTTGCCGGCATTTGTCTGTATTTAATGTTTTTCTCGAAAAACAGAAATACGGTGGAAGAATCTATCGCCTGGTTAAAGAGGATTGCTGTGTGCTGGATCGCAATCATGCTGATGGCATCCATCATCTATTTTGTTACTACAAACCTTGGAATTGGGGACAACGCATCCTTATATTAAGATGTAGGAACCAATTCACTGATAGAGAGATCTCCTGTGCATTTGGTGCATGGGAGATTTTTTGGAAGGAGGAATAGTATGGCATGGCTTGTAAATGCCCTGTTGGAAGTCATTAAGGATCTGGTCTATGGAGCATTTGTGTTGATCACGAAGTGGTTTACCGGGACGTTGACACTTTCAACCGGGGAATTTCATGACATTTTTAACAAAGGGGAAGAAATGAACCTGTTAGACCTTCTGGTGGATGATGTGATCGGACCACTGGCGGTTGCGGGGGTGATCGGTATCATGGCATATCAGTTGTACCGTTCCATGTTTGCAAAGAAGGTACAGGGGGCAGTAGATGAACCATTGCCCCTGATCCTCTGGTCGGTAGTGGCATTTTTCCTTGTATTTAATGTAAAACCGGTATTAAACCTGTTTTCAGACCTCATTGCAAAGGCATGGATCTGGATGGACGGTGTGACACATGAGTTTTCCACTAATTTTTCCCTGGATGCACTTTTATCAGACCAGAAGTTTGGCGATGACGGGGTAACCAGTTCCTTAAATTTTTCCTCAGGCATCGGTCTGAGCGGATTGCAGATGCTGATCGGCATTGTACTGGCAGCAGTCCTTGGGTGGCGGTATCTCAAACTGATGGTACAGTACGTGAAACGCTATGTGCGTTATCAGTTACTGCGTGTGCTGGCACCAGTTGGTATCTGCACGATTGGTTCTAACAGTACCCGCCAGATGGCACAGAATTACATGAAACTGTATATCTCCTCGACGCTGTCCATGCTCTTTTCCGGCATGATGACGTATATCTATTGTTGGGCGATGATGCAGACGTTGCTATGGGAATCGGATCTGATTGCGGACAACATCTTATTGTTTTGCATTACCCTTGGTATTTATGATTTTTTCCAGTATCTCGATCAGTTATTGGAGAAGATCGGTCTGCTCAGTACCGGGATGCAACCGATCCGCTTGCCGATCGGAATTGGCGGAATATCTGCCGGATTGTCGTCTAAGGGACAGCAGATGGTTGTAAACTCGGCAAAAACAGCGTTCCAGACGTTAAAGATGGCAAAAGGGACACCAACCGGTGGGGAAACAAAAGGAACTTCTGCATCAGGCGGTGGAACCTCTGCGGAAAGGAAAACGGCTACTCCTGCAGCAGAACTGTTAAATGAGAGCGAAATTTCCAATGATGTAAAGGCAAATACCCAGGCATTTTCTGAGTCACTTGGTGGAAAGCAATATCAGACACAACAGGGAGAAGTGCCAACAAAAGAGAACAGTTCCATGGCGGTTATGCGTACTGCCCCGGATGGAAGCATCAGCGCAAGAAATATAACGAAAGAAGCAAATGGAGATGGCTGGCGGGAACTCTCCACCGGAAACCGGTTGTCAGGTGCGGATGCGGTGCATGGACTGACTGGTGTGCAGGGGATCAATCCGTATGATCTGCAGCAGACCGGTGACGTACTGGAACAACATGCGGCAGGAAAGCCCGGAAAAGAGCGGGCTTACGGAGCATTCTGGAGAGAGGATACCCAGTTTGCCGCAAAATTTCAGAAAAACGATGCCGGTGGATGGAATACGCTGGTAGGCGGCACATCCTATGAAACTCCACAGCAGGCAGCGGCTGCTCTGGGTGCAGACAGCATGGCAGTGTACGATGGAAGGTCCGACATGAAAGGGTTTGACATGGCAAAGATCGCGGCATCTGATGTAAACCTGGCAGATCAGGCAGCGTTTGAAGCAGGATTGTCAGAACATGCCGTATCCGGTCCGGCAGGAGAAAATGCAAAGGCTTATGGAGCACTCCATGGAGCAGACGGAGCCATTCATCCGGCAGAATTTTCCAAAACAGAAAGCGGATGGGAAGCAACGGTTGGTGGTCAGGCATATGCTTCAATACAAGACGCCGCAACTGCAGTCGGAGCTGACCGGGCAGATATCTATGCAGGAGCTCCAAAATCACTCCCGGCGGCACAGCTTAAAGGCGGTGGAGCAAACCAGGCATTGGCAGATGAGGCAGGGTTACGCTCCTTTGGCGTGGCGGCAATGCCAAAAAACCAGGGCTTCCAGGTGCATACCGTCGGAAACGGGGAAATGCATGGCATCTATGCGGATCAAAAGGGTGCGGTACATTCTTTTAGCGGAACCAGGGTGACGCAAACTTACGCACAGCAGAATCCGGAATCCTGTGTGCGGCTGGATGATACCACGTATTTGAAGATCCATGAAGGAAGTTCAAACCGCGCGGTCAATGCGTATGCGAATGCGACTACATTTAAAAATGGAACTTTTCAGAATAAATATGATACCAAAACCCACTTGAACAATGATGGCAGTGTGGGGGATGGAACTTGATAAACGGACAAGCCTCATTCCGGTATGGAATGGGGCTGTCTGTGTAAGAAAGGAGTTTTATGGAACAGAACAAAGGAGCACAGCGGGTTGCCTGGTTTGCAGGACAGGCAGTGAGTGCAGCGACAAATCCGAAACTGTTTATCGTAAAAGTGTTGGTAACGATTCTTGCAGGAATATTAACTACCTATTATGGGATGGGTATAAGGTGTATAGGGTAAAAATATGTGGATAAATAGAACTATATGTACAGTGAATGGTGGAAAGTGTGTATGAAGTCAAAGGAAAAAGCAACAGAAAGAGTTGTATTGATATATTATAATGTGTTGTTTTATTTATTCTTTAAGACAGGAATAGATGACTTAAAGAGACAATGTTTAATAAATAGAATTGAGAGCGGAGATTCTATAAGAATGAGACAAATACGAGATTGGTGTGAATATCATCAGATCTCGTTTAAAACTAAATTCATATACAGAAAAGATTTTTCGTTTAAAGCAAATTTATGGAATTTATATTCGTATAGTAGGTTTAAGATTGAATTGATTTGTAGATAAAATATTTTACAAATATGGTATACTGTTATTTATTAGTTATAATCTTGATTGATATGAGGGAGAAAAAATTTTGAATAATAGAATTAGAACTATATCGACTAAGCAATGGTGTGAAGAAAAAAATATAGAAATAGATAAGAAAATTTTAGAGAATAATGTTCGAGGCATATATGGTTTATTTATAAATTATCCAGATAGAAAGAAATGTGTATATATAGGGAAAGCTACTAATATTATAGAACGGTTGTATGAACATTTTTCTTCAGTCAAATGGTTAATAGTGAATGTCTTATCTGGTGAAGCACCAGAGCATGTTATTATTCTTGCAGAGGCAATTCAAAATGATTATGTAATTAGTGCAGAATTGTTAGAAAAAGTTGAATATGAATATAATAACTATAATAGAGATTTACATCATTTAGCATATTTGGAATATAAGTATATAGAAGATTATCAAAAAAAGGGTGAATGCCTAAACCAGTGTCCAGAAGGTTCTTTTAATCAAAGAGAATTTGATAAATGGCAAGAAAAACATATAAAAAATAAAGATAGTCAGTTTTAGGCGTAGTTAATAGTTTAAAAATGAATGAAGTAAGAAAAGTATCAAAATACAAATTTTAATGTAGTATCTTTACAAAATTTCGAAAGATGATATAATCAAATTTGAAACATGATAGCAAGTGAAAATGAAGAGGCGTTATCAAAAATGAATACAAAAAGTATGGATACAGGTAATAAATTACGAAATTTGAGACATCAATTTGAATGTAGTCAACAGCAAGTGGCTGAAGCGTTGGGGGTTAGTAAAAGCACCTATTGTCGCATGGAATCTAATAATGCACGTATAAATATGGAACAGTTAGAGAAAATTTTTAATTATTATTCTATTACAGCAAATGACTTTTTTGAAATGACATTTCCTATATGTCATTTTTGTAGAATTCCGAAAGAACTTTTGGATAACCTTGAAAGAGTACTTAAAGAAAATGAAAATATTGTTGGGGACTGGAATGAGAATAGGGAA
>ERZ860668.1735-NODE-1735-length-12988-cov-13.517436_pt1 | contig 12988 bp, 10 predicted proteins | sample MGYA00510062_ERZ860668 | MGnify/ENA primary metagenome ERZ860668 (study PRJEB30046, sample SAMN00715258) | human gut metagenome | study: EMG produced TPA metagenomics assembly of the A metagenome-wide association study of gut microbiota in type 2...
ACACTTGAAAAGTGCGAACATAAAAATAGTTTCATCAATATTCTCCTTTATAAATTCCGATTTTCCCATACATATACTGCCTTTATAGTATAAGAACTGTTATCATGTCTTTTTAAGCACTAAATTTTTAATCCTTCTCTTAAAGTAACCCCATACTTATCCAAAAGAAGTGCTTCAAGCTCTGCCCTTCCTTTTTTCCCTAAATTTCTTACCCTTAATAAATCACATCTGGAACAGAGAACCAATTCTTTTAACGAATTTATCCCGGAACGCCTGAGTGCATTCTCGACTCTGACACTAAATCCTATCTCATATAAGGATACATCTTTGACCTTAAATAATTCATCGGATATCCCGCTGCATTCATCTCTCCTTTTCTACTCCGTCTATCCAGTTTTCACCATCATAGGTTTCAATCTGATTCTCAAGCCTGTCAATAAAATCAGATAAATACTTATTATCATCCTCTCCTCTTGCAAACCATACATTTGACTGACCAAATCCGAATGCCACACCCTTTTTCTTTCTTGGCACTCTCCAGAATGTCTTTCGCCTTTGCGGCCTTGGAAGCAAAACACAATCTTCCTTTAATGCAATTGCATTGTATAACTGAATATATTTTTCATCTGCTGCTGACTCATTATCTGACCTTTCATTATCAGAAGCTTCAGTATCAAACTCCAGCTTTTCATATCGCCTGTAAACTGTCGCATGTTTATACCAGCCTACAACATATGTTTCCTTATCAAAAGAGTCCGGATATAATGCGCAGTACACAACCAGCACATCATCAACTTCTGTATCATTTTTAAGATCCCTGCAGCCCTCTATCTTTTCAATATTTAACTGATTCCTTTTTCCTGCACTTGTACTTTTCGTCTCCACAAATCCAAGACAATACTCACCTTCCGGGAATCCCTTTAGTTTTAAGTGTTCCGGCTTAAAGTTATACTTTTCATGTGCATCTTTCGTATCCTTTACATATGAACCTCCAATAATTGTATATTGCTCTTCATTTCCTTTAAACCACTCTTTAAAGCTTTTAATTCCTGTAACCATTTATATTTTTCCCCATAATTTTTCCAACATCTCATCTACTGCTGCTTCAACTCGCTCATCTGCATCATCTCTCAATGACAATGCTAGAGAAAGTTCATCTACCTTATCTTCTTTTGATAATAAATGGGGATTATATCTCCACATTTCAACTGCCATTTGATTTTCTGAATCAAGTAAATTATTTGTCATAACATCCTTCCAACGCGAAATACTATCTATTGCAAAACATTTGATTTGTGGAACATTTAGCATTGTATAATGAGCTAATGCGAAATATCCGCTTTCTAACAATTCAGAAGTCACACAAGTTTTAGGTATATATACAGTTTTTTTTACTGGATTAAGTAATTTCTGCTGAGTTCTCTCAAATAACTCTTTGGGTGAGCTATCAGAATGTATAATTTTCTGCTTACCTGTTTTCATAGTCTGTATTAATCCTAATTTTTCAAGCTGACGAGAAGCCCTTGAAATAGATGTAGGTGTGAGTCCAAGTTCTTTTGCTACCTGACTCGTTGTTATTTCAACAGTCCCATTATATATAAAGTACAACAACAGAACCTGAGCTGAAGGAAGTATTTCCTCATTAGGAAATGTTTCTGCATTGCAACGTTCCTGTAAATATAACGCCATAAAAGGCAGATATATCTGTTTATTATTTACAACAAATGGAATCTTCTCCCGAAGCAAATATTCCTTCTGACGATATGTGATTTCGTCCAGAATCATAACAACAGGTAAATTTACTATGCTTTTTATCTTTGAAATATGTTTTTTTAATGTTTCAATCTGCTCTAGTTCCGTTTTAGGATATATAAAAACAGCTTTTTGTCTATCTAATAGTACATTACGCAGAACATATCTTGTTCCAATAAAATTGGGTATATGTTTAATGTCATCATTTATATAGGTCAGTTTCAATCCTAGAACTTTTTGGAGATATTCCATATATATATGCCTCCATTCATAACTTATTTTATGTATTATAACTCAAATAAAGTTATAATACAATATTTGAGTTATAATTTTAAATGTTTAAAAAAATTATTACTGATATTGGGGATTTTACAATATAGATGTGAACAGCGTAAGGTTTTAGATTCCCTTATTGAACCGGTAACAGATGATAAACCTCAGTTGCATGATGTATATTTAGTTAAATCTGGATCAACTGTAGGAAATGTAGCAATTGTTGAAACCTCAGAAAGATTCAATATATGATCGCCATTAAACACCTAATACTGAAACTATTTTCACATTTCCTTTATCTATTAGGGACAATATTGAATAACTATTTGAAATAAGCTATTTGTCGGTTTATTCCTGTATCTCACCATCAAATATCATATTCCAGCTCATACGGATATCATACATCAGCCTTGTAAGTGCAATACTATCCTCCGGTGTATAAATAGCACTGGCACTATTTCCTGATGCTATGCATCTGCCTGCTTCACGAATCTCATATTCAAATCCATTTATATCAACTGGGTACTCGATTGTTTCAGGTCCTTTACCATCCACCTCAAGTATCAAGGTCTTTGCGTGTTGGAAATCCGGCAAAAATATACTTCCCTTTGTTCCCTCAATTCTGGCATTACGTTTTAATTCCTCTCCTATTGTCTGGACTGATTCTGCAATACATCCATCATTATATGTCAGTTTGAGACAACTGTAATCATCTGTTCCATTCTCATTAATATGTACTTTTGTAGTTTCTACATTCTGCGGATCACACCCTGTAACAATACGCAAAAATCCCAGATTGTAAATTCCTATATCCAACAGAGCACCTCCACCAAGTGCAGAGTTAAATTTACGCTCTTTTCTGGCACCCGTTGCAACAAATCCATACTGACAGGAAATATGTTTAATTTCTCCAATTGTTCCCTGAAGAAGGATATTACGCAGACGATTATACAATGGCAGAAACCATATCCATAATCCCTCCATAATAAAAAGATGCTTATCCTTTGCCAGCCTGTACAGCTCCTGTGCCTGTTTCTCATTTATTGTAAATGGCTTTTCACAAAGTACATGCTTACCATGTTCAAGGCAAAGTCTGCAATTCTCATAATGCAAACTATTCGGTGTTGCTACATAAACAGCCTCAACATCTGGATCATTTACTAATGCTTCATAAGAATCATAAAATCGTGGAATGTCATACTCCCTGGCAAAAGCTTTTGCACTATCCATGTGCCGGGAGCCTACTGCTGCAAGCTGCTCATTTTCATTACTCATCTGATTTATAGTTGATGCAAATTTTTTTGCAATATTACCGGTAGCCAGAATTCCCCACTTCATATCATTTTCCTCCTAATAACATAATTACATCTCACATTCATATCTTGTTAATAATTATACACTATTTTACTACATACACCAACACAAAATAGCAAGTCAAATTCCCCATACTTGATAAAATAAATATGACATAAAATGTCGCTTATCCATTGTCAGACGGATAGGCGACATTTTTGTGTTTATATGAAACTTTTTATTATTTTTATAAGGAGGGCTTACTATGCCAAAAACATAATTTCAGGAATTCATTTTTACCCTTATCACATCCGGCTGTTAAAACTACATAACCTCCAGACTATTGTCACCATTTTCCAAACCTAGTATTCCCTTTATTGAATTCTCAACCATATCGGACACCGCCTGCTCTGTATAGAATGCCATATGAGGTGAGAGTATTACATTAGGAAAGCTCTTTAAAACTGCCATATTATCATTATCAAGCTTTTCAGTTTCCTTATTAAGATAGTATAAGCCTGCCTCTCCCTCGAAAGTATCTAGTGCAGCATAACCTACCTTTCCACTCTTTAATGCTGCTATAAGAGCCTGTGTATCCACTATAAGTCCTCTGGCTGTATTGACTATTATTACTCCATCCTTCATTTTCTTAAATGCTGCCTCATCAATAAGATGTGTATTTTCAGCATTTCCAGGAACGTGTAATGTTATAATATCTGAATTCGTAAGAAGTTCATCAAAGCTTACATACTCTGCATACTTTTTCACTTCTTCATCCTCATAACATGAATATGATAATATACGGCATCCAAAGCCAGATAAATGCTTAACCACCGTCTTACCTATATTACCCGTTCCTATTATTCCAACTGTTGATGTTGATAATTCTTTTCCGACTTTTCCTTTTAATGAGTAGTCCTGACAATCCGCTTTTTTCATTATCCAAGGCATATTGCGGCAGGCCATAAGCATAAGCATAATCGCATAATTCGCAACACTATTTGGTGAATACACTACGTGGGCTGCTCTCATACCTATTGAATGTGCATACTTAATATCAATATGCTCATAACCTATACTTCTTGTTGATATGTACTTAACTCCCTTCTTGTGAAATGCATCAAGTATTTCTGGGTACATGGGATTGGTTATTATTGATATTGCATCATAGCCTTCAGCCAGTTCTACATTATCCATTGAAGGATAATCTGATGTAAAACCATACTCAAATGAATACTGCTCTGCGAATTTCTCAACATATTTCTTCTCATCATATTCCCTAAGGGCATAAAAAAATATTTTCATAATAATCCTCCATTCTTGCGTGTGAAAAATCTTATTTTTCACACTAGTCTCCATTTCTGCGTGTTTTTACGCATATCGAGTCTGTGTCAGGTGTGCGCATATTTTTGTTGTAAGTAAGTATAGCACCCGTCATTATGAAATACACTATATTGAAGATAAAAAACATTTAAAAGCTAATAAATAAAGCAAAGCTAAAACTGCATTTACGCTCTTTACTTATCAATATAAACGTGTTATAATACTTCAAATTTGAACTATTCATTTTTGTAGTTTTTGAGTGTTATCGCATAAAGATTATCTGTTTAATGTTAATACTACGAGAACTAACTATTCTGTGCAATCTTAATATTACTATGAAGGAGGCTGATTCTTTTATGAACTCAGGAATTGAATTTGCACAAAAAATCAATCTTGCATATAACTCTGTATGCAAGCCGCTTTTACATAAGTTTAATCTTCCACAGACAGCTTTCGATATTCTTATGTTTCTTGCAAATAATCCAGAATATACTACTGCAAGAGATATTGTGGAGGTAAGAAAAATCAAAGCTAATCTTGTTTCTGTCAATGTTGACAGGCTTGTGTGCGATGGTTATATCATACGAAAAGAAACCAAAGGTGATAGAAGGAAAACTCAGCTTATATGCACACCTGTGGCAGAGGAAATAATTAAAGAAGGGCAGGTTTTACAGAAAGATTTTCTTAAACAGCTTTTTGATAATATGGACACTGCCACTAAAAAGGCTTTTTTTATTGGTATGAAACAGATAGAAGCTAATCTTGATAAGATACTTGAAGACAACTAGTGTTGGTGCACACCTGACACCAAACTATTTTTATTAGAATTGTGCACAGAAAAGAGGCAAATACCTCTGCTCCTGCATGAGCAGTCGCATTTTGCTTTGCAAAACAAGGAGGCAAATACCTCTGCTCCTGCATAGGCAGTCGCATTTTGCTTCGCAAAACAAGGAGGTATATAAATTATGTCGTCATTATTTTTAATTATTATTGTAACTTTTTTTGCAGGTATGGGAGCCGGTCTTGGAACTGGCTTTGCCGGTATGAGTGCCGCTGCCGTAATCAGCCCTATGCTTATCACATTTTTGGGAATGGATCCTTATATGGCTGTCGGCATTGCACTTTCTTCTGATGTGCTTGCCAGTGCCATATCAGCATATACATATGGAAAAAACAAGAATCTAGACATTAAAAACGGACTTATTATGATGGTCAGTGTTCTTATATTCACTGTTGTAGGAAGCTATGTATCAAGCCTTGTTCCATCAGCTACAATGGGCAGCTTCTCTGTATTTATGACATTTCTTCTTGGAATTAAATTCATCATAAGACCTGTTATGACTACAAAGGAAACCATGGAGGGTGTGTCTGCTAAGAAACGTGCCATACAATCAGTTGTATGCGGCGTATTAATCGGCTTTATATGTGGCTTCATCGGTGCCGGCGGTGGTATGATGATGCTGCTTATACTTACCTCTGTTCTTGGATATGAGCTGAAAACTGCTGTCGGAACAAGTGTATTTATTATGACTTTTACAGCACTCACAGGCGCTGTATCACACTTTACGATTGGTGGAATACCTGATATAACTGTGTGGCTATTATGTATCGTATTTACACTTATATGGGCAAGAATAGCAGCTATCTTTGCAAACAAAGCTACTCCTGAAACACTTAACCGTGCAACAGGAGTCATACTTGTTATACTAGGCATAGTAGTTATGCTTTTCTCATACCTTGGATAATATCACCAGACTAAATATCTCAATAAATGCTGTACTAACGCAGCAGGAATTATGCTTCTATGGCTTCTTTCTGCCTGCTGTCTTTTCTTTCAAATATTGCTCTGAAGATAAGACGTACAAATGGTCCACAGTAAAACATCTGATAAAGTATTGCCATAGGGAAATTCATAGCCCATGTCTTAACCCACGTACCAAAAGATGGTTCCTTAAAAAGTATTGTTGCAACAAAACTCATAACAGGACACATGATACAGCATATACATATAGATATTGCATATGTGATAAACTGTGGTCTGTCTGTTGGCTTCATAACAGTAAATGCCAGCAGCCTTGCCAGCCTTCCAACTATAAAGAACTCAAGAACGAAAGCAACGGGTACCATTATTGGCAGCTCGTGTAATGCTGCAATAAAAGTTGTTCCATCAACTGTTCCTGTGTTAAGAGCTATATTATAAACAACCATCCCATAAACCATAATAGCTGCCATAATAATTGTGAATATTACTTCCTGAAATTTGTTTTTTGGCATAAAAAAATCCTCCTTAATGATAACTTAACTCAATGTGTTGTTCGTTATCATCCAGGAGGATGTTTCGTTTCCAATAAAACCATTTAAAGCCTGCATATTCTATCATATAGAAAGCTATACAGTCAAGTGTTTTTACTCTATTGTAATAATGTCGTAATAATGTACTATTGTAATAATGCGTAATAATGTATTTTTACTCTATCGTAATAATGTCCTTTAATATATAGTTAAACGATGGTGCTGAGCTGTCTTTATTTTCCACAAAGCCTTCACTAAGGTCTATGATATCATTTGGATTGTCAGTATTTACGCCTATGTAGTCACCTTTAAACACAGTAAGCCTATCCTTCTTAAACTGCTCGATAACATCTGCTACCATTTCCTTAGTGCCATCTGCCACAACAATATCATTAAACTCAAGCATTGAAACCCAGCCTTCATCAAAGCCGGCTCCCACATCATTACCATGTATATTACCTCTGATGTTCTTTTCTACCACCTTTCCATTAAGAACTGCATCAACGGCAGCCTTCATATATGGCTTCCAGTTAATCTTACACCCCGTAAGATATGTAGTTGGTGCTACATCAAACATACTCTTGTTATAGCTCACATTAAAAACAGGTACATCTGAGGCTGTTTCCTCACAGGCAGTCGCTGGTCCTGCTGTATCTGAATGCTGTGATATAATAACACACTTCTCATTTATGAGTTCTCTTGCATACTTCTTTTCAGTACGATAATCATTCCACTTATATGTGTACTTTACCGTCATGGTAGTATTCCCCACAACTGATCTTGCTCCAAGCAAAAAAGCTGTATATCCTGATATAACCTCCGCATTAGGATACGCTGCAACATATCCTATCTTAGCCTCATTTTCTGTTATTATCCCTTCTGATATAAGCTCCTTCAGTTTTATGCCTGCCGCAACTCCTGCTACATATCTTCCTTCATATATAGCACCCATAAATGTATGATAATTAGCATAGTATGGCTCCTCGTTAGCATTAGAGCCGGTTGCCATACAAAACTGCACATCAGGATACCTGCCAGCCAGCTCCTTAGTTGTTTCACCATAGTTATAGCTTGTAGAAAATATCAGATTGCAGCCTGCATTTACAAGTCTTTCAAGATATTCTCTTTCTGTTCCCCCGGCAACATTATACATATGCATAACTTCAACCTTATCGCCATACTCTTCCTTTATATCCGCAAGTGCGTCTATGAAATTGTCTGTATATGCTGTACTTGCATCACCTACATATATTATCCCTACTTTGATGCTCTTATCTTCATCTTTTCTTGAATAAACCATACAAGCACCTATAATGACACTTACTGCAACACATGTTATAAAAGTTACAATACTCTCCCTGCTTGCTATATAAGACAGCATCCTGCCGGATATTTTCTTAATATTACTTATCTTCATCTGCTTCACCATCCTTATACAGATTATCAATGTCTATCCTGCCACTATCAATAAGTCTAAGCATAATATCCACAAGCTTTGGGTCAAACTGTGTGCCGCTGCCTCTTCGTATTTCCCCTAAAACATAGTCCTTATTAAGCTTCTTTCTATACACTCTGTTAGCTGTCATGGCATCAAATGCATCTGCTATTCCGATAATTCTTGCATTAAGCGGTATCTCTTCCCCCTTAAGACCCTGCATATATCCTTTTCCATCATATCTTTCATGATGATAAAGTGCTCCTTCCTCAACATGGTTAACAAGAGTAAAGCTTTTAAGTATTTCCGCTCCTTTTTCAACATGTGATTTCATAATGGCATACTCTTCATCTGTAAGTCTTTCCGGTTTGTTAAGTATTCTGTCTGGAATACCTATCTTTCCTATATCGTGAAGCAGTGCCGCTTTTCTAAGGTCTTCACATTCTTCATCACTGTATCCTAGCTCCTTTGCTATCATAACTGAATACTCAGATACTCTTAGTGAATGCTGGCTTGTATTAACATCCTTTGCATCAACAGTCCTTGCGATAGTAAGTACTGTTTCGTTTCCCATCTCAAGCTGCTTCTTTACGAATTCGAACTCTTTCTTCTGAAAATCAATGGTTCTTTTAATCTGTGTATGGAATATTATCCACGTAAGATATGCAACTGTAAGTCCAAATATTCCGACCATATACACCTTAAACCACCAATAGTTATATATCTTTGCTTCCTTAATAATTGTATATGTGTTTTCAGATATTGGTCCCCTGCCATTTTCATCAAGAACTGATAAATGAAATGTATATGTGCCTACAGGTATGTTCGTGTATATTATGTTAGTCAGATCACTTTGCAATATTATCCTTGGTTCAGTATCATACCCTTCCAGATATATGCTTACATAAGGAGTGTTAACAGAATAGTTTATAATCTCAGGGAACATCTCTATCATCTGTGCTTTACTGTCAATATAAAGCTCTTCTCCTCTTTTTATCCTGAGAGTTTCTCCATCTACTTTTACTGACTTCATCTGTATACGATATGACCTTATCCTGGCACTATAATCATTGAGATTGACTATCACTACACCATCATCGGTTGACATATACAGATTATTATTAACATCGATATAATCCCATGCATTCGGCGTAAGTGCTTTTTCAAGTCCACAATCTCCATTTAGCAGCTTATAATCAAGCTCTTTCCCGGAAAGTAATGCATTCTTATCAACAACATATATTCCGGCTGAGCCCAGCACAAAAAGATTATCATTGTTTCCATTAACTACATTGTAATTATTATAGTAAGGAAATTTATCCAATATTCTTATAACGCCTGACTTATCCATATAACACAGACTGTTACCTGTTACTATGAATATGCCTTCACCAGAATCATCCTTTACCATTCTTAATATAACCGCTGAACTAAGACCATCATCCTTATCATAATTATCTATTACTCTTCCATCACTAATAACCTCTATTCCATTGCCATTTGTTCCTGCAAGTATAACTCTTCCGTAATCTGGTATATCTGTTTCAAGGGTGCATAAAACCTTACTGTTTTTCATGGAATAACCTATATTGCTGATGACAGCTTCATCTACAATATAACTAAGTCCTGTATCACCTGCTGCAAGCATTGTATTATCACTTAACTCTGTTATAGTCCTGTATCTGTTTCCACTTAGTCCATTATTCTCATCATATCTTATAATTTCACCACTATATGTAACCTCATATATTCCTTTGCCGGTTGTACATATCCACATATTATTTTTACTGTCTGTTGTTATGCACCTTATTCTTACGTTATCCAGCTCTTTTACAAGTTTATTCACAAGCTCATTCACAGAGCCGTCCTGCTTCTGAATATAATCACCATTAGCCGAACTACTGCCTGCAGCTGCATATGAAACGGCAATTCCACTGTCTGTACCTATGTAATAATTTCCATTCCACATTGTAACTGTGTTTACAACCAGATTTTCATCGGTATGTTCATAATTAAGCTGTGTAAACGCTGATCTGCTTAATCTTAACAGCCCAAGTCTTGATGATGTAAACCAGAGATTTCCCTGATAATCTGCTGTCATATGATCTATTGAATTATTAAAGCTGCCTGTATCAATGTTTATAAATCGATTCTGGCTGTCATAATATCCTATACCATTATCTGCACATACAAAAAGTGTGGCATTTTCTGTTAATGTGTTATCTACAAAATATATTTCTTTAATATTATTAAATTCATTGCAGCTTATGCTTTCTGTAAGTACGTAAGCATTATTATTTATATTATATTTATCTATATTTCCTTTTGATGTTCCCACATATAACATACCCGCATCATCAAATGAACACGTTGTATATCTTCCACCATCCGATGCACTATATTCTGAAATAACTGCTGCATTTTTTACAATACTAAGCTGTCCATTATCACTAACGGCTGCTATGTTACCGTTCTTATCAGAGTCTGCACTTACAGCATATTTTATATCATCTATATAACTTTTAACTGTTAATCCACCAGCCAGGGAAACTACTGACATAGCACCTGTCGTACCAATATAGTAATCACCATCAGAACCTTGTGTTATACACTTTACAGAATCAGCTGATAATCCTTCCTTTTCTGATACAACATTTATGATTGTTTCATCAATCATTATCGATACACCGCTATCATTGGTTCCTATCCATAATCTTCCCTCTTCATCTTTATACAGACAATTTACAGTCTTAACAGAGGAATATTCATCCACCCATTTAAACTCTGTACCATTATACCTGTATAAACCACCATAAGTTCCTATCCATAGTATTCCATCATTAGTCTGTGCTATATCAGTCGGTCATTTTTTGCGGACAGTTCATACATGCTATCCTTTTCTGTTCTCTGCTCCTGCGTTTGCTCTCGTTTGATTTCTCCCTCCGTATCTTCTTGGCACAAGCAGGACAATACCTTGATGCACCAGAGCCCGGGACATATTCAACGCCGCACACCGTACAATTTTTAGCGGGCATTGCTGCCCACCGTTTTGTAGGTATGATATGTAATTCATCGACAAAGCCGATGAATTTATAGTAAATCTTGATTTCCTGCTTCACTGTTCCGTCTGCCATCTTCTCACGCTCCGAAACAAGTATCTTGTCTATGAGTGCGTTTATAACTGTTGCATCCAGTTCTTTTAAGCCTTGATAATTTCGGATAAGGGCGAGGAAGTCACGGATTCCCCGTGATTTCTCGTAGCTTTCATTAAGAGTTTCCGTCACCTCTTTCAGCCTTGCTTCAATTTCAAGCTGCTCTTTCTGGTATTTCCCCGACATCATCTCAAAATTCCGCTCGGTAATACGCTCCATGACCTTATCCTCGTAGAGAGAGGAAAACAGCCTGTCCAGTTCCGCAAGGCGTTTGTTCAGCTTCTTACGTTCTTTCTCTAATGCTTTCGCCCTGCTCTGGTCTGTTTCCGTGAGCCGCTTTTCTATGGCCCTGACCGCCTTTTCATCATTCACTGCCATATCCGCAAAACAGTTGATGTCGGCAAGAACGGCATTGAATAAATCCCTTGCTTCTATATTGTGGGCACTACACTCGCTTCTTCCGTTTCTTGCATAATTATTACATGAATACTGTACACAGTCGATAATCTCTGGGCGTTTCCTCCTGTGTACGTTCATTGCCCGCAGAGCACATCCGCAGTCCACACACTTGATAACGCCTGCAAAAATATTTACAAATCCTCCCTTGTTCTGTGGAAGCCTACGACTTGTAATAAGCTGTTGGACAATATCAAATTCCTCCTGCGTGACTATTCCCTCATGGGTATTGGGTATCACTTCCCATTCTTCGGGCAGCTTAGAGGGGCGTTTCTTGCTTTTCATATTGGCGGCAATCCGTTTGTAGCCTACAAGATTTCCCGCATATATCGGGCTTCTTAAAATGCTCCTCACGCTGTTCCCACTCCAAATATAGCGTTTGTCCTCGTTCCCCTCAAAATGACGTTCAAAGCCTGTTTCGCCACGCTCCGCCGCATAAGCGGCAGGGCGTAGGATATGCTGTTTATTAAGATGTCTGCAAATTTTGGCAACTCCATTCCCTTTTAATGCAAGGTCGAATATCTCTTTTACAACATGTGCCACTTTATCATCTATCAGCAGATGGTTGTGGTCGGCAGGGTCTTTGATATAGCCATAAGGGGCGGTAGTTCCCATGAATTTCCCCTGTTGAAACCTCGCCCGATATGCCGATTTTATCTTAACAGATATGTCAGCGGCATACATTTCGTTTAAAATGTTGCGGAAAGGCGTGATGTCCATAGCAGATTTATTCAAGGTATCTACGCCGTCATTGACCGCTATATACCTCACGTTATGCTCTGGGAAGAAAACTTCCAGATATAACCCACAATCAAGATAGTTTCTCCCCAGACGGGATAAATCTTTCGTAATCACGCAGTTTATCAGACCGCTTTCAATGTCTTTTATCATATTCTGGAAACTTGGTCTTTGGAAATTTGTACCAGAATAACCATCGTCCACATACGTTTTTGCTATGTGCCATCCCTGCTTTTTCACATAATCCGTGAGGATGGATTTCTGTGTCGCAATG
>ERZ860668.1738-NODE-1738-length-12978-cov-3.332276_pt1 | contig 12978 bp, 10 predicted proteins | sample MGYA00510062_ERZ860668 | MGnify/ENA primary metagenome ERZ860668 (study PRJEB30046, sample SAMN00715258) | human gut metagenome | study: EMG produced TPA metagenomics assembly of the A metagenome-wide association study of gut microbiota in type 2...
CTTCTGTAAGCCTTTTTTTATCCTCAAACTCTGCACTTTTATAAAGATTAATTTCAATCATCATACAAGTTAATTCTTCCCCTTTAAAGTACATAATTTGATCATCTTCCATATGAATCATTAATGATTTTTCAAATTTTCCAGGAATTAATGAAATAAGTTCACCTGTCTTAGATTTTATAATATTTTCTTGTCGTAATGTTAATTTATGATTTGTTTTCAATGATATATATGGCATAATAATTCCTCCTTTCTATTATTTTATCATTAAAAAAATAAATTGAAACTGTTTACAAAATATTTTTTGTAATGATATAATAGACATGCAAAGGTTTTATATAATTTTCTAAAATATCTCAAATATGAAGGAAGTTGTATTTCACTTTATGTACACAATCTCATATTTGCGATTTTATACATAGAGTATTTCCATTTGTAATATTTATAGGAGGTACCAGACATGGCTGTCGGAAAAGTAAAATGGTTTAATTCAGAAAAAGGTTTTGGATTCATCACTAGTGAAGAAGGAAAAGATATTTTCGTTCATTTCTCAGCAATTCAAGCTGATGGATACAAAACATTAGAAGAAGGACAAACTGTTGACTATGATGTAGTTGAAACTGATCGTGGTCCACAAGCTCAAAACGTTGTTGTAAAATAACAAAAAAGAAAGCTGATACGAATAATCGTTCAGCTTTTTTATTTTATCGATAAACAACAACTGGTAAATTAACATAAATTTGTGAATATAAGCTTCCAGCAAATCCTGTTGGTAAGTTAATACATCCATGTGAACCGCTATTAATATAAATATTTCCACCAAATGTACTTCTCCATGAAGCATCATGGATTCCGACATCTCCATTAAACGGGAGCCAGAAAGAGACTTCTGAATTATAATCCTGACCCTTAAGAGTATAGTTTGTCATACGCGCATCAATTGCCCATACACCGCCGGACGGTGTGCTGTGTCCGGCTGATACATTTCCGGTTACAACCGGTGTGGATACAATACATTCCCCGTCTTTGTACAGCCACATGGTCTGTGCCGCAATGCTTACCTCAATATAAGTACTGCCAAGGTCATTCGTATCACGGCAGACACCACTATACAGATATACAGGCTCTACCGTCTCTTTTGTCCCCTGCAAAACCAGTTCCTTTAACTGCGCAACCGTTTTCTTTTTATTGATACACCAGCCATAATCACCGCCTTTCAGTGTGATTGTCTGACCATCATGTGTTTTGAACTGTCTGCTCAAACCAAACGTATCATATTTCAATCCAAGCTGATGTACATATTCCGTAATTTTATCCTCATCCAAATCAAAGGTATAATCATCACCAAATGTAATCCAGTCTGCGATTACGGAGCTATCCACCACCTCTGTCCGATCGCCAAAATCATAGGTAATCTCTGCGACAAGCATTTTATTTGCATCATCGCATTCCTGTTTTAATTTTTCATCATCCTTGTATACACTCGGTTTTACATAACAATCCTGGTTATCCAATGAAACCTCAGATGCTCCCTCACTGACAGCGGTCTCGATCACCTGCTCTGCCTTATTGACATCCAGCTGATTTCCATGTGTCTCATCCACGATCTTGAATTCCCCATCGGAATATTCCAGATGTGCATCTGTCGGAGCTGTCATGTTCTCATCCTGCATGCAGGAAAGTTTCTGGATCTCATCATCCAATTTCTGCTCATCTACGGAAATATCCAGATCAATTTCTTCCTCTGAAGTCGCTGCCATCAAAAACCACAAAAATGGTTTTTCTTTTTTAAACAGATCATCCAGTTCCTTTTTGTCATCATATTTCAGTCCGATATCCGATGCATTGATGGTCTCCTCCCCATCTCTGGCGGATACCGTAAGTGTGTAGGCATTCATTTTTTCTTCGATTTTTTCCTTGACAGATGCCACACTTTCATTGCGCAGAGCAATTCCGAACGCTGTTCCCTTTGAATAAAAATGTTTGCTGTAATACACGGTTCCTGCAATGTAGATCACGATTGCAGCCGCAATAATCAGATATAAAATTCTGCGGAAACGTTTCTGACTTGTTCTCTGTCTTTTTAATTCCTGTCTTAATTTTGTCTTTTGCACGATTCTTACTTCCTTTGTATCTAATTTCAATTTACCCTGTCTTTTTGGCTTAATCATCTCATATTGTAACTCATTTTTATTTTTCATCAACCTTTCCGGCAAAACTTAATAAAATTGTAACCTTTTCTTCTTATTTACCCAAGTGGGTTATTCATAACGGGTAATTTCTTTTTTCAACCGCTTCATGATCTTTTTTTCCAGACGTGAGATATAAGACTGGGAAATATTCATCTGATCTGCCACTTCTTTTTGTGTATACTCTCTGCCACCGGGTGTCAGACCATAGCGAAGTTCAATGATATTCTTTTCCCTTGGAGAAAGCTTGTCGATGGCACGTTTTAACAGCTTTTTCTCCACCTCTACTTCCATATCTTTATAAATAATATCATCCTCTGTTCCAAGAATATCAGAAAGCAGCAGCTCATTGCCGTCCCAGTCGACATTTAACGGTTCATCAAAAGAAACTTCCATCTTCATCTTGCTCGTCCGGCGAAGATACATGAGAATCTCATTTTCAATACAGCGTGACGCATAGGTGGCAAGTTTGATATTTTTTCCCGGATTATACGTGTTGATGGATTTTATCAGCCCGATCGTGCCAATGGAGATCAGATCCTCCACCCCGATTCCCGTGTTATCAAACTTCTTTGCTATGTATACAACCAGGCGCAGATTATGCTCGATCAGCCGTTTTCTGGCTTCCTCGCCGCCCTCCTCCGTTCCAAGCAGCATGATACACTCATTCTCATCCTCCCGTTCTAACGGTGCCGGAAGCACATCCGTGCCACCGATATAATGAATATCATTTGACTGCAAAAACAGCAGATTCTGCACAGTTGGTATTAATTTCAGTTGGAATTTTCCAGGTACGGAAACTTTTAAATACATACTTATAGATCCTTTCCATGCTCTTTTCTTTTTCTCCTCTTCTCTTACTTCCAGAGTGCCTCTGCACTCCGGTTGAAAACTATATCCGTTCAAGTCGAACGCACGTAAGACTTAGTGCGTGATTTTGGTCAGCGTAAACTGACATATTCTTCTCAGAATCACTGTAATCTGCCCTCTCATCTGATATAGCCTGCATGTAAAAGCATTTGTACCTTCGGATTCTGCATAATCTCCCCGGTATGCAGACCAATCTCCGGCTCCTTTATCTCCGTTACCGTACCTTTCTGATAAATCTTCATTTTATCCAACATCACAATTTTCAGTTTTTCTTTTTCTGTGCCGATCGTGTGACAGGAAATCTCTTTTTGTATTGTTCGGTCAGCAGCAAATTGCGCTAACACTTCCTGTTGCAAAATACAGACCGGCCTTCCCGTCAGTGGATCTCTCAGCAGATTTCCGGTATCGCAATAAGCATCTACCGTGACATGTTCTGTCCCTGCCCACAGTTCCACCCGACAGATCTGCTGGATGACACGCCGTCGGATCTGATAGATACAAAACAAAAGTGCCGCTGCCATCCCGGACAACAGAATTTCCAATGTACTGCTTCCAAGCAACACCCCAATACTGTTCTGCACCCCACCCATCACAAACAAAATCAGATAAATGGTCAAAAGCGTGCGTAAAAACCGCCCTCGATCTTTTGCCCCAAATACCCCAAACGTCATCAGCGGATGGATTACCATATGTAAAATGATACTGTAGACCAGATATTTTTTCAGCAGTATCAGCAACACTGTGGAGCCTGTCACCCCTGCCACACAGACTGCCAGACAACGTCCCAACCGTAGTCTGTCGTTGAGCAAAAGCGCCGCGGCAAACATGGCACTCATATCCATCAACAGGTTTGTTAAAAGAAAAACATCTGCATACCATTCATACTCCACTTGTCACCTCCCTGAACAGTATACAAAAAACTCCGCGATTTTTTTGTCGAAATCGCGGAGTTTATTACCATAATATTCTATTTTCGAATGATTAGCGTTTTGTATTTTTCAGGAATTCCGGAATCTTGATGTCACGCGGAGCAACGGTTGGTGTTGGTTTCTGCGGACGCTGGATTCCATTGAACTGTGGCTGAACCGGAGTTGTGCCTGTCTGTGCCGGTTTTACGCTGCCAGCAGTACGTGCCATGTTCAAAGTATTGCCACCATTAAATTTCATGCCCGGTAAAATAGACGGTGCCGGTGCTGCGGCATTCTCCAGACCTGTTGCAATAACAGTGATGGTTGCTGCATCCGGAATAGACTCGTCGTATTTTGCACCAAAGATGATATTTGCATCATCACCGGCAAGATCCTGTACATAGCTTGCTGCATCATTTGCATCCATAAGAGAAATATCACCGGAAATGTTGATGATAACATGGGATGCACCATTGATGGTTGTCTCAAGCAACGGACTTGCAACAGCCATTTTAACTGCCTCGATGGCTTTATCATCACCAGTAGCTCCACCGATACCAATATGTGCCAGACCTTTGTCTTTCATAACAGTCTGAACGTCAGCAAAGTCAAGGTTGATCAGAGCAGGTACATTGATCAGGTCTGTGATTCCCTGTACTGCCTGCTGTAATACTTCATCTGCTTTCTTCAGAGCATCCGGCATCGTGGTTCTTCTGTCAACGATCTCAAGCAGTTTATCATTCGGGATCACGATCAGCGTATCTACGCTCTCTTTCAGATTCTCGATTCCATGTACTGCATTTGTCATACGTGTTTTTGCTTCAAATTTGAAAGGTTTTGTAACAACACCTACGGTAAGGATTCCCATATCTTTTGCAATCTTCGCAACAACTGGTGCTGCACCAGTTCCTGTTCCGCCACCCATACCACAGGTAACAAATACCATATCTGCGCCTTCGATTGCTGCTGTCAGTTCTTCTGCGCTTTCCTCTGCAGCTTTCTGACCGATCTCCGGCTGTGCACCTGCGCCAAGTCCTTTGGTGAGTTTCTCTCCAATCTGAATCAAAGTCGGTGCTTTACATAAAGTAAGTGCCTGCTTGTCTGTATTTACTCCAACAAACTCTACACCACCGATTTTTTCATCTATCATTCGGTTTACGGCATTGTTTCCAGCGCCGCCTACTCCGATTACAATAATTTTTGCGCTGGACTCAGCCCCTATTGACATGATTTCAACCACGATATTCCTCCTTTTATTCCTCCCACGGAATATATTTATACTATCTTTAACGACATTCCTGCCACTATTTTTATTATCTCTTCTATAATATCTGTTTTTGCAAAAATAATCAACCTCTAAATCATATTTAATCTGAATTTTCCAGAATTCATTCCATTATAAATTCCATTATAAGAAGAAGTAATCCATTTTCTGAATTCATTTTCTTATAAAGAAATGTGATTCATCCTCAAAAAAGAGGATACGATCCTACTGACTACCATCCGCAGATCCATCTGACGCTTCCGGAACAGTCTGCACATCATTCGGGATCTCCATCAGTTCCCCGTTTCGGAAATAAATATCCGTATTGTTCTCCGACCAAGTTTCCACATGCAGCGTTCCACTCATTCCGTCAAGCTGTGGCAGAATCTGATCCATTCGAAGGATCTTCTCATTCAGATCCGTTCCTCCACCAAGGTTTACCTGAATCTGACCATAGATCAGATAAACATTGCCATCTTTGATATAGATCATTTCCGGCACCCGGTCATATTTCTTCAAAAGCTGTGTCACATTTAACAGGGTACGAAGCAGTTTGCTGTTATCACCGATGGAAAGTTTTTTGTAAAGTTCTGCACTTTCCACAGATAAACCGTTGATCTTGGTCACACCATCGATCACCTGAGAGGAAAGTTCCACCACAAATCCATCTTTGTCAAAATATGCATTTTTTCCCAGTGACGGAATGTACAGATATCCAAGGATTCCCTTTTCCACCACTGTGATTTCCAGCTTCTGCGGCGATTTCAACCGGATCTGCAGAGAATCCACAAAGGGGATCTCCTCGGTTTTATTCAGTTTGTTTTCAAAATAAACATACAGTGAATTCCAGGAATATTTTTCATCCAAAACCCAGTCCTCAATCTGCTTGTCCGTATAGATCTCATTTCCTTTTACGGAAACATCTTTTACCACAAATACTTTCCATATCAAAACTGCTCCCAATGCAGCTACAAATGCAGCTACAAGAAGAGCAGTCAGAATGATACGTAAATTTTTCTTTTTTCGTCTCTTTCTACGCATACAGTTCTCCACATTTTATCTCAGTCTGAGTTGAGAATCTTACCAAAGTGCTGAATCATATTAACACTTTCCCAATCTAATTTGAGACTTTTTCTTCTGAATCATTCCAATTTTTTCAATGATCCTCTGTCTTTTTACTGTCAGATCACATCACTCGATCGGATGATTGGAATCAAATTTGATCCGACGCGACACATTCAGTACCAAGCCCATCTCCGTGATCAAAATCAGGATCGACGTACCTCCGTAACTGAAAAACGGCAGGATAATACCTGTATTTGGCATCCAGTTTGTAACAACCATGATATTTAACACTACCTGCAATGCGATATGTGACATAACACCCACCACCAGCAGGGAAGAAAACAGATCCGGTGCATTATTTGCGATCACCATGCAGCGCCAGAGCAACAAGACAAATAATAAAATAACACAGATTGCACCAAACAGTCCCAATTCTTCACAGATAATGGTAAAAATAAAGTCGTTTTGCGCCTCCGGTACATAACCAAGTTTCTGTACACTGGCACCAAGTCCCTTTCCGAACAAACCGCCGGAACCGATGGCATACATTCCCTGCAGCGTTTGATACACCTCATCCGGATAGTCTTCCGGATGCAGCCATGCAGCAATACGTGTCACACGATAACCACCCATTTTTACACCGATGGCTCCCAATGCGACCAGACCTGCTCCAAGAACGAAAAATTCCTTTGTCTTCGGACTGACCACAAAGATCATAAGTACGGCAATACCACCGACAATGATTGCGGTACTCAAGTTGCTAACTGCGATCACACCTACCATCGGCAGAACAAAAAGCAGTACCTTGATAATGGATTTCAGATCTTTGACCTGTTTTGGAATCCTGCTTAAAAGCGCTGCCATAAAAATGATCACTGCTATTTTTGCAATCTCAGACGGCTGCAACTGAATCGGTCCGATCTTCAGCCAACGGGTAGAACCGTTCGAACCTTTTCCGACTACAATAACCGCCGCACACATCAGAAATGACAGCACATAACTCGGAAAACTCAGCTTTTTCCACCATTCGCATGGAATCACACTGACGATAAACATACCGATGAATCCAAGAAATGCGCAGCCTGCCTGTCGTTTCAGGTAGTGAAATGGATCATTGAACACATCCTGACCTTCATAAGCACTGACACTGTAGAGCATCACCAGTCCAAACAGCACCAGAAAAATGATAATAAACAGCAGACTGTAATCAAAATATTTGGTTGTTCCCGCATCCGCAGTATTCTTATGATATTTGCGGTTACCCATGTAACATTACTCCTTTAAGGCATGAACCATTTCTTTAAACATTTTTCCCCTTACTTCATAGTTCGGGAACATTCCCCAGCTTGCACAAGCCGGAGAAAGTAATACGGCATCACCATTTTCCGCATTTTCATAGCAGATATCAACTGCCTCCTGAAGACTGTCGGCAAATACATAATCGTAGAAGCCACATTTTTCTGCTTCCTCGGCAATCTTCTCTCTTGTCTGACCGATCAAAACCAGTTTCTTTACTTTACCGTCAAAACTGTTGATCCACTCGGTATACTCAGACTGTTTATCATAACCGCCGCCGATCAGACAGGTCGGACGATCCATCGCCTGAATCCCTTTGATAGCAGCATCCGGGTTGGTTCCCTTGGAATCATTATAGAAACGGACACCGCGTTTCTCTGTCACATACTCAATTCTGTGCTCTACTGCCTGAAATGTACGCAGAGCCTGACGGATATGCTCCACCGGGACACCATAACTCATAGCCATAGCAGTCGCTGCCATCGCATTTTCATGATTGTGGCGTCCAAGGATATTCAACTCATCTGTAGATATAATTTCCTCAATCTGACCGTCATGTGCATACACGATCTTGTCACCTTCCAGATAGAAGCCTTCCTCTAATTTGGAAAGACTGCTGAAGAAAACAACCTTTGCCGAAAGATGTTTTGCCTGCTCTCTGAGCACTTCATCTTCATAATTTAATACACAGGTCTGCTCCGGTCCCTGATTTTTTGCAATGCTCATTTTTGCCGCGATGTAATTATCCATCGTATGGTGGCGGTTCAGATGATCCGGTGTGATATTAAGAACTGCGCTTACCTTTGGATGGAAGGTATGAATACTCTCCAGCTGGAAGCTTGAAAGCTCTGCCACGATCACAGAATCTTCTCTGGTATCTGCTGCGGCATTCGTATATGGTGTACCGATATTTCCCACAACAAAAACGCTGTCACGGGCATTTTTCATAATCTCGCCTAAAAGAGAGGTTGTTGTCGTTTTCCCATTGGTTCCGGTAATTCCAAGCACATCTCCTTTTCCACATACATAGGCAAGCTCAATCTCGCCCCAGACAGGAATTCCTTTTTCTTTCATAGCCAGAACAACCGGCAGATCAGTCGGCACCCCCGGACTCATTACAACCAGATCAAGACTTTCCATCTCCTCTTCCGGAAAAGCTCCGAGAACAACGCGGACTTTGCTTCCCTCACCAAGCTGTGCTTTCATTGTCTCGGCATCTTTTTTATCATTTCCATCATACAGAATTACCTCTGCCCCTTCTTTTCCCAGTAATCCGCAGGATCCAATCCCACTGATCCCCGCACCGAATACCAACACTTTCTTTCCTTGTAAATCCATTTTTGTAAGCCTCCTATAATGCCAGCAGTGCAACCAGGCACAGAATTGCAGTTACAATTGAAAAAACTGCAACCACCCGTGTCTCGCTCCATCCACACAGCTCAAAATGATGGTGGATCGGCGCCATTTTAAAGAAACGCTTTCCGCCTGTTTTCTTAAAATATGTTACCTGGATCATAACTGATAAAACTTCTACCAGATAGACCAATCCTACGATGATAATGAATAATGGCATCTGGAGCATGTATGCTGTCGAAGCAACAAATCCCCCAAGAGCCAGTGATCCGGTGTCGCCCATAAATACGCTTGCCGGATAAACGTTGAATAATAAGAATCCCAGCAGCGCACCTACCACTGCACAGGTAATCGGTTCGATCCCACTCTTTGTTCCGATCGCAACAACTGTAAAGAAGGTTGCCACAAGAACTGTTACACTGGATGCAAGCCCGTCCAGTCCATCTGTAAAATTCACACCATTGACGGTACCGATCACTGCAATAAAAAGTACCGGAATGGCAAACCAGCCGATGTTCAGATATTTCCCACCTGAAAACGGTATCAGCATGGTAAGCGGTATCTTTGCCACTTTCACGATGTAAAATGCAAAAATCGCTGTAATCACGATCTGGAGTGCCATCTTCTGCATCGGCATCAGTCCATCTGATCTGTGAAGAACAACTTTCAGATAATCATCCAGAAACCCGACCAGTCCGAATCCAATCGTTACAAAAAGTACCGGAATCACCTTCGGATACTCTCTTACATAGATCAGCGAAGTGACCGCAATCGCAAACAAGATCATCACGCCTCCCATCGTCGGCGTTCCGGCTTTTTTAAGATGCGACTTCACCCCGTCTTCTCTCTCTGTCTGATCCATCTTGAGTCTTCTTAAAACAGGAATTACCACCGGTCCTGCTGCCACACTGAGAACAAACGCGATCAGCACCGGTATGACCATTGTAAAATCCATAATACACCTCTGTCTTTCTTTTGTTTTCAAAATCAGCCCTTACCTTAAAGGCACAGATTCTACGCTTTAGTATAATGTATCTGCCCTGTTTTTTCAACTGCTTCACGGGTTTTCTTCCCGTTCGATTCCAAGATAGGGAAGAATATTGTCGAAAATATCGCGCACAACCGGAGCTGCTATCGTCCCGCCATAATAGATACCCTGTGGATCGTAAATAATTGCCATTGCTGCTACCTGCGGATCATCTGCAGGTGCAAATCCGATAAAAGATCCTATATAACGGTTCGCACTTCTTGGCAGCGTCTGGCTGGTCGCTGTCTTTCCTCCGATCCGGTATCCTTCGATCTGTGCTTTTTTTCCTCCTCCCTCGGACACAACCGTTTCCAGTATCTTTCTCATCTTTTCTGACGTTTCTTTAGAAAGAATCCGTTTTCTTTTTCCATAAGAAATCGTTTCTTCTTTCTCTCCACTTTCCGCATCATAAACGGCGATGCCAAAATGAGGAGTGATCCTTTTTCCCCCATTCACCAGAGAACATACTGTTGTTGCCATCTGCATCGGTGTCACCTGAAAAGACTGTCCAAACGACATCGTTGCCAGCTCTACCTGCCCTACGTTTTCCTTCTTGTGCATGATCGTTGCAGCCTCTCCCGGAAGATCTACACCTGTCTTCCCCATCAATCCGAATTTTTCAAAATATTTATAAAAATTCTCTGTTCCAAGCCGCATCCCTACTTCAATAAAAACCGGATTACAGGAATTCTGCACCCCCTGTACAAACGTCTCGAATCCATGTCCAGTCGTCCTCGCACACCGGATCCGGCGGTCTTCCACAAGCTTGTATCCAGGACAGTAAAAAGTATCTTCTTCTTTGCCCCCTCCCTCTTCCAACGCCGCCGAAGCAGTAAATACCTTAAAGATCGATCCTGGTTCATAAGTATCATTGATACTCCTGTTCCGCCACATCTGATTCAGCATTGCCTGTTTTTTTTCATCATTCAAAGCGGCATCTGTTCCCTCCGGTAATGTAAACGGGGCATTCAGATCAAACTCTGGAGCATTGATGCAGGCATAGATTTCCCCTGTTTTTGGATTCAGGATCAAAATCACAACTGCATCTGCCTGTTTTTCTTCCATTACTTTTTCCGCAGCCTGCTGTGCATATTCCTGGATATTATAGTCCAGGCTTACCTGCAGAGTGTCTCCGGAAACCGGTTCTACTCTGTCTTCCAGCGTATCCGCAAGCTCAATCCCTCTGGCATCAGTTGTTGTCAGAATCATTCCGTTCACACCTTTCAGATAATTTTCATACTTTACTTCCAGTCCAATGATTCCCTGATTGTCTCCACCGGTAAATCCAAGAACCTTTGAAGCCAGATTGCCATACGGATAGTACCGTTTAAAATCCTCATCTACCTTCACCCCGTCCAGTTCATATGCTCGAATCCGGTCCCCGGTCTCTTTCTCCACATTTGTCTTTATTTTTTCCCTGGAAGAAACTTTTTCGACTCTTTTCCGAATCATTTCTTTCTCTATTCCCAGCTCATCGGCAAGAACCCGGATCACTCTCTCCGGATCTGTTATCTGACTATGGATAACAGATATGGTACACACCGCTTTATTGGTCGCAAGGACTTTGCCATTTCTGTCAATGATCTCTCCCCTTGCCGCCTTGATCTCCCTCTCTCTTTCGTGCAGCGTTTTTGCTTTCTGTTGATAATACGCAGCATCAAATATCATCAAATACACCAGTCTTGCGATCAGAAAAAAAATCATCAGAAGCGCGCTTAAAAATACTACCAGCATTTTCTTTTTATTATAAGTCTTATTCCGCATAAAAACCCCGAAAAACAGATTCTTACTATTACAGTATGATCTGTCTTCCGGGGTTATACCCAAATTACTCAGCCGGAGTCTTTGTAATATTCAAATACGGAAATGCTTCTGCCATAATATCAGAAGCGAGCTGCGAGATCAGGCTGCTGGTCGCTGACTGATCCGGAGCATTCGGTTCATCGATGACTACATAAATCATAATTTCCGGATTCTCCTGCGGTGCATATCCGATAAAGGATACCACGTTCTTATTCTCTCCACGGGGCAATTTTTCCGCTGTACCGGTCTTACCACCGATATCATAACCTTCTACCTGTGCATATCTACCACTACCGTTCTGAACAACACTGTACATATAACTTTTCAGTTTATCAGAAGTTTCTTTAGAAATTGTCTTCTTCTCCAACACCGGATCAATAGTCTGGATCACATTTCCGTTCTCATCCTGAATGGCTTTTACAAGATGCGGTTCATAATAATCGCCACCATTGATCAGAGAACAGAATCCTGTCGCAAGTTGAAGCATAGTTACGTTAAAATTCTGTCCGAAAGAGTTGGTTGCAAGATCCGTTTTGATCATTCCATCCGGTGACTGCAAAATACCAACCGCCTCACCCGGAAGATCAATTCCCGTATACTGACCGAATCCAAAAATACTCTGGTACTTACAGAATTCTTCCGGTCCGATTGCCAGACCAATCTGCATCAGGGCAACGTTACATGAATTTTCCATAACCTGTGTCAGATTCTGCTGCCCGTGTCCACCATTATCATAAGAGATACATTTAATCTCCCATTCATCGATCTGAAGGGAACCACCGCAGTAATAGGTCTCATCGCCTTTCAGTGCACCAATCTCCAGACCTGTTGCAACCGTAAATGGTTTGATCGTAGATCCCGGCTCAAAAGTATCACTCACGCAGAAGTTTCTCCAGAGTTCATTCAGAGCATCGATCTTATCGTCACTGCTCATTCCGGTTATTTCTTCCTCTGTATAATACTTGGATAGATCTCTCGGATTATTCAGATCATAGGTAGGTGAGGAAGCCATTGCCAGAACTTCTCCGGTATTCGGGTTCATCATGATCACAGCTCCGTTTTTAAATCCCATCCCCTCCTGCGCTTCATCTGTGTGCGCCTGGTTAAACTCTTCCAGATGCTTTTCCACGATAGACTGCAGGTTCGCATCAATCGTTGTTACGATCGTATTTCCATTTATCGGCTCTTTCACCGTGTTTTCAA